>Ga0307518_10000173_pt1 | contig 48363 bp, 54 predicted proteins | sample 25_EM_MG_FD_203889 | JGI IMG/M metagenome (GOLD analysis project Ga0307518, IMG submission 203889) | Populus trichocarpa ectomycorrhiza microbial communities from riparian zone in the Pacific Northwest, United States - 25_EM | ecosystem: Host-associated > Plants > Roots > Unclassified | place... | reverse complement strand
TGATGCGTGAATACTGCAAAGTGGGGAAGACACCAAACTACATGACTGTTTCGTTGAAGAGTAAAAGTGTGCGTTCGTACGAAAGAGTCCGTAAAATGCCATCACCAACGTGGAACTGCACGGTCCCGTACTCATGGCTTGTCCTCTTTCTCGGGCGTATCAAAAATCACTGCCATTTCATTTTCCGAGTCTTTGGAAGCGCTTCCCAGGGCCTCCACGTCATTCTGTCGTCTGGGTTGTGTTTCCGCAGACTTTACCCATGTATAATACCTATATGGAATGATCAGATATGCGGTTATCACCGAGGTGCTGACTTACATCGTGCCCAGGAGAATCAGAAGAATGGACACAGCCCGGTTTCTGAATACCGCCGGACGTCCGTTACTTCCGTGCCTAAACAAATGTACCACCACTCACACAGTTAAAATATCACTGAACAACCAAACACCCAGCACGGTTTGGATGACGGTCCGTGCTGCCTGTAATTAAAAAAGACACCGGTCAGCCACATGCATCATGATCAGACAGGTGGCACACTAACGCTGGAGAACATGTGCGTAATTGGGCTCGTGACTTTGATGCTAAGCAAGCCAGCCAAGCACAGCAGAAAGCCGAAGACTCCCGTAATTAGACTGCCCCACAGGAACACATTACCATCCCAGGACGAGGTGTGGATAAGATCCTCGAGCACAGATAATTCACCGTGAAGTGGGACGAAAGGCAGCAAGAGAGCTGCCGAACCCAAGTTAGTCCAATATGCCAAAACGATTGTCGAGTTGTTGCAGTGAGGTAATGATGACTTGATCAAGACAGCGTGAAAAGCAATGAAAAGCGACGAAAGCAGCCCGTAGAAAAGCGACAAGGTGGAAGGGGTCGCAGTGGCAGGCAGCGACGATGAGGGTGCAACACCGAGCAGGAATCCAATCGTGACGATGGCCGCCGCCGCCAAGGTTCGAGAAGTTGGCGTGGAACGCGTGTGGACGGAGGAAACAAGAATCGTAAGAGGAAGAACCAGACCCCTGGCAATCTGGAAAGTCATATAAACACCAGAGAGACCCACATAGATGTGGGGGAACGTCTACCTGGAAGAACGAAGCTTCGACTCCTCTGAGGCAGAGAGTGTTGAATACCAGGCCAATAATATTAACGGACACCACGGGAAAGAGCTTCTTTGCGGTATCCAGCTCGAGTTTCGGTATCTCCACACGTGAGGTGACGGCTGCGACTGCATGGAGGAGGATGACAGCAATGACAAGCTGCAAGAACAGGAACAGGAGAGGCAGATCGGGCGAATTATTGAGAACCGCCTTGTTTCTGAAAACAGATGCAGCGTGAGCGAACTCTTGGGGGGAGGGCGGAACAATACCCACACGAAGACCATCTACGGCGAAACCAGGGGAGTGAGCAGGGGAGCACGGGGAGATGAGCACCTTACCACGAGCGCGGCCGTCATGTAGAACGAGACGACGCCGGCGACCTTGAGGGTGTACGCATCGCAGCGAGTGGAAGCCATGGTGCCAGCGAGCAGCAGCGTAGTAGGGGGAGGACTTATAAAACCGACACAACAGACCAGTTCGCGTCGGCAAGATTAGATATATTTAGCGGCCGGGTGAACTGGCTCGGCGCAAGGAACGGAAGATCTCGATCGACCCTTATTTGGATATCATCATGATCCTGCACGTGCCCCTGAAACCGATGTCCTCCTGCGTCTGGGAAACTTTGGTTCCCCACAAACAAATAGTCGCCTCGGACTCGTACCACCACTGCACTCGTCTCCCAATGACGAAGGAACTGCGGGACAGCGTCGACTCTGAAGAGCTCCTCCTCCCCCAGAGGTACTACTACGATGCCGACCGTCTGGGCCGTCGACGGGCCTCCGGAATGTCCCAGTACATCATCCGTCGTCAGTTCCTCGTCTCCTGTGCTGCCTTTGCCCTTGTGTCTGCGGTCACCCTTGCCCTCTTCATGCTCGTCAAGGCCCCTGCTCAGCTTCGTGACCTCCTCACTGTCCCCCCGGTAACGGATCTGGACGATGTACAGTCGTTTGTCCTGGGGCCACCAACCCAGAGCTTCAGAGGTCAGTCTCGCCGTCCCCCACCTACACTTCCCTCACCTCCGTCCAGATAACTTAAGGAATGACACCAAATACATTACATCGTGGCTAAATGCAGGATGGAGTACGTATTATCGGTTCCTTCACAGACTAGCCTACTCACACTTGCGCTAGCCAACGACGTAATGACCATCGTGAGTATTGCTCTGACAGGATGCAAATGCCTTGGCGCCTCACGCCACACAGGGAAACTTGCTGTACCTCGCTATGATTACAGAACGGGTGCCCATCCTGCCAAGATTCATTCCATCCCATATTGGCCCAGATGCACTTGACATTCCATTTGGCCATGTCTTCGACGTCGCACGCCTTAGTAAGGCGATTGGATTGCCCATCCTAGAATGGGATCAAGTCAAGGATGTTAACAGCACCGTCGTCGATGAGCTCGGGTGCTGGGCAGTGTGGCCGGTTGTCTCGGAGGAGGATATCCCCCCGCGAGGTAGCTTCAACATCGACCAGCTCAAGCTTGGTACAATCCACTCACCTCTGTCCACGTAATAGATCTGACAGGTGTTTAGACCTTTCGCACACACTGGTACCTGGTTGGGTTAAGCTCACCCAACCAGGCGTCCCCGATAAGCACGCTTCGTTGTGGTCGCTTGCAAGGCTGTCATTTCCCGAAGCTCGCGTAGAAGCGCTGAACCAGCCTCCTATCCCCTCTCCGCTTCATCAGGCGTCTCTTCCCCCCGATGAACAGCTCCTTTGCTACGATTACCTTTATTATACGGCCGTTACAAATGTACGTGCTTCTTGCGACTTAAAAGGTGTATCTCAAACCAAATTCCCCTTAGGCGTGGGAGTGGAATTGGGATTATAGTCCTGCATGGAGGTTCGTCGGTCGACACATGCACTGGAACGCCACCATGGTCAACCTCGCTGAAGAGCATACAAGACGGGCCATGAAAGTGCCTGATAACGAGCCCACTCCTGCTGTAAGTTGCATACCGTTGCCAATGTTTCCGCGCTCAGAGCTGTCGATCAGTATATCTCAGTACATATTCGGCATGGTGATTTCCGTGCCTATTGCAATAGTATCCCCGAAGACCAGTGCTTTGCCTCTATGCCGGAAATTGCTCGACGCGTTGCAGAGGTGCAACAGGAACTTCTGGACAGAAAGGGTATTCATGTTACTCGGGTCATCATGACAAGTGATGAACGGGACCCGAATTGGTGGGCCGAAGTAGGCAAGCTTGGTTGGACCTGGGTCGATTATGCGGCGGAACAGACGGTCGAAAAACACGGAAAATGGTACGTTACATGCATTTTTTTTTGTTTGATTTCAGGTCCTTCATATCCATTTACAGGTATCCGCTCCTGCTCGATGCCATCATCCAGTCCCGCGGGGCTGGTTTCGTGGGCACGGAGTTTTCAACCATGACAACTGTCGCTTTCCGCCGAGTGCAAGATTGGAATGATGGAGCTGTGCGGGCGATGCACTGGGGATGGCCTGGGGCTGACGACCACTGAGGACCTTGGCGATTCGAAATCCACCTTATGTGGGTTTGGACTTGTGACCTGTATATTCCATGGACAACTTCTACATTGTTGATAAGCAGGAATAGACATGGATCGAGGAATGACAATGCTAGATATTTAACCCACCCAAATGATGGCACACTCCATGACGCTGCACTGATCATAGTCTTTGATCTAATGGCACTGCACTACGCATACGGACCAAATGACATAGTGTTGCATTCACCGGGGTCGGGACTCCATACTTTTTTCCGAGTACAACCAAGTACCCGTTAAGATACTGGATTTCTGTCCGTCGACCATGCCTTATGTCGGAAAGGGTGGATGAAACATTTCCCTGACGTTTGGACGTGCGTATGACTTCATCCATGAGACTCTCTGCCTCGAGCTCCGGTGGCATTCTGTCCAGTGGCACCTGACTCTTGTCCGTGTTTGGAGCGAGGGAGTCCAAGTAAGATTCGGTCTCATGTTCCAGTTGAGCACGAAACACATCAGATGCTTCTTTGCAGATGTTCCGCAGGATACTTTTGGATCCACTGTCACGGAAGAGCGCGCCATTCCGACACCCAAGTATAGCCGTGAGCGGGTTCACCGCGGCGTTGATCACGAGCTTTTTTCGCATGGCAACCTGTACATCTGCCATTGGACACCATTTCGTTCCTAATGTGTCAAGTGAACTCAGCGCAGCCACCGTCTCTCTCAAGCTGCGATACTGGACATGCGATGGGTTGCCGAGTTGTGCGATGTCATCGAGATCAAGCTGCCGCTCGTGGCTGGGTTTACTCTCCTCGACCAGGGAGGCTTCGAAGTCGCGTTTGCGGGGGTCGGGCACAATACCGAAGTCGACCGTACCGTGTGCCGTGTGAACAACGTGATAATTGTCTTTGAACCAGGCTTGGTTCGTGTTAGACGCGAGAATAAAGTTTGGCCTCGTCTCAGGATTGCGGAAGACATGTTGCATGATTTCCTCGAAGATGCCCATGCCGTCCTGAAATAATACGACCGTGCTGCTGGCATTTAACCTCGGCAATAAATTCGAGAGCGCGTCAACGGTCTCAGTGGGCCGCGTGGTGACGATAAGAGAGTCGATGGGGCGAGTGTGAATATCCTCCACGGGGGGTACGTAGTTGCGCGCCTGGCCTCTTGTAAGGTTGGGATTGAAAGTAATGCCCACGCCAGATATTTCGCCTTTTTCGACGACTTCGCATTGGAACCCACCACAACTCTGGACGACACCGCGCGCCTCCATGTACAATTCTCCTTTGCTGCGACTATGCGAAACCCATGCTTTTCTGTACGTCTTATGGACGAGCGTGACTGATCGAGAGGCAGCCCGGAGATGGTAGGCAATGAGCAAGCCTAAAGGGCTGAGGCCCAAGACGTGGAAACGCATAGGCTTTCTCACCAGAGCGAGGCTTTCTAACGCTAAACACCTGGCAGTGAGCGTCAAATAAAAGGATTCCTGTACAGAGGCGTTGAAGACCGTATTAGTAAGCGGGTGGATCGGGCCGCGGAGAAAGAGTTCCTCGATTTGGAATGGCCACCTAGATAAGATCAAGGTTGGTATCAACGTCGCTTTCCCAATCCTCGAACGCTTCTTGGACCGTGCGCTATTTAAGTGGACTAGCACATCCAATACCCGCTGAACTTTTCGTCCATCATGTCGGTTGTGCTAAAGCGGACAGGGCAGAAGGTGGAGTACCTTTTCCCAGCGCCTTGGTGGTTTCTGATCTATTTTACTGGACAGATGCCACGAGTTGGGTAGGTTTCTTTCTAGGCTTATCATTGCTGGTCTAACCATACATATAGGTTTGGGTTGTGGAAGGCAAGTCTTCTTAGTCCTAGCTTCCGATTGCTTACGAGACCAACTCGGCATGAATGCAGGTAACCAAGTCGAGCTGTGCAGAGGTACGTCGTAGTAAAATGATCCAGTTCGAGTGCTAATCGGCACCAACTTAAGACTGTATATCAAGCAATCAAAGCTGGGTACCGCCTCTTAGATGGTGCTGGCGATTATGGTAATGAGAAAGAGGCAGGTGAGGGAGTCCGTCGTGCGTTGGCGGAAGGTATCGTCAAGCGTGAGGAGCTCTGTGAGTATCAGTCGAGTTGCTCCGATCTCGTTCGATCTTACTGAGATCGTGACAAGTCATTACTTCCAAGGCAATCACCATCTCATAGACTGCAATGTACAAGGCGCTTACTCCATTCTCGATAGCTATGGAGCACATTTCACGCTCACGATGACGTAGGTCTCATCTATTATTTGGATAGGTGAGTAATGCTGAGTACGGGACAGGTCAAGAAGATAACCCAAATGCAATTGGGCCTCTGGGGGATCGAGTATTTCGACCTATTCTTGATCCACTTTCCCATCTCTCTTCAATACGTCGACCCTAGCCACCGCTACCCTCCAGAGTGGTGGGGCGACGACGGCAAGGTGCACTTGGGTAAGTCTGGAATTAAGAAGCCGGTGCTAGCTTGGCCTTAATGCCGCCCAGCGAACGTACCCATGCACGAAACATGGAAGGCAATGGAGGAACTCGTTGATGATGGACTTGTAAGGAATATCGGTCTGAGGTACGCACGCAGCAGCCTGTGGTGTCGACAAGTCACTTCATACTGCGACGCAGTAACTGTCAAGGGTCTCTCGTCCTCGACGTACTGCAATACGCAAAGTATGAGCCTCAAGTTCTCCAGATCGAGCTTCATCCTCTGTTGAGTCAGGAGCCTCTCGTCAATCTTTGCAATGTTCTGGGTATTGCTGTGACGGCCTATTCTTCCTTTGGACCACAGAGCTATGTTGAGCTTGGTATGGGCCAGGGTGCATCATCCCTCCTCCAGCACGATGTGGTTAGCGCCATAGCGTCGGCTCACGGCAAGAGTACGTAGCCCTCCAGTACTTGTGGAAATGACAGGGATTGATCGCAGCGATACAGCTACGGCGCAGGTCCTCCTGAGATGGGCCACTCAACGCGGAATAGCTGTGATACCAAAGAGCAATTCCGTAGACAGGCTTGTCTCCAACCTGCAGTGCGACAGCTTCGACTTAAAGGAAGAGGAGCTGGCGCAGATCAACGGTTTGAATATTAATCTTAGGGTGAGTGCTTTGGACATGATTTCTTGTCGGCACTTGACTGGCTTGTCCAGATGAATGATCCGGGCGACATCGACCCTCGTATGGCCATCTTTGCGTGAGGGTACATATTTGTAAAACGATGACTAGGAGTACAATGGATTGCACAGCCACCAGATTTGCGCAGTTGGCGCAGTATGTCGGAGTTTGAAATGCACGGCTAGATATATGTCCAGTACTCTTTCCTCGTCGACAGCATCGACCATGGCCCCTGCACAGTTCAAACTAGCCAAGCGGGGCAATCCGACCCGTCGTATTAACTTCAGCACGAGACCAGACTGGTCCACGCTGTCGGCCAAGATAGCGACCTTGTTCAGCATTCCAAACGACAATGTTGCAGTCTCTTACATAGACGCCGATGGAGACGAAATCACGCTCAGCTCAGACGAGGAGTTACACGACTACTACAAGACTATAACCCCCTTCCCCATTCCTACTATCAAGTTTACTGTGCTTGATCTTCGGTCTCAGGCATCCAGTCAGATTCCTGTTGATTCTGAACTTCCCCAAGCCACAGCATCGCAGCCTTCTCCCTTCCGCAATACTTTTGGGGGCCCTGAAACGTTCCCTCTGGTCTTCGAGGTGGATGATGAATGGCAGAATCTTCCTGTGAATTTGGGGAGCCTTTTCCTCCCCAAAGACAACCCAGGTAGCCCTCATGCGTTTGTCGAGCTGCTCGAGAGTGAAATCAGCCGGTCCAGAAACTCCCCAGAGCCTCATCTTGGAGATGGAGATACTCTTTGCTCTCGTTCGCCTGCCCCAGAACCCTTGCACAACGTTCTGGAGAAGGGCAAAGAGAGAGCTTACGAAGACCTGCATGCCAGGGTGGATGATATCGACGACGACGACGACACCTCCACCGGATCTATTATTGGAAACGAGGCTCCACACAAGCCTCCCGTGCACGTCTTTGACGTGAGCGATACGGACTTATTTGGACGGAGTACCAAGTCGTTTGCTCGAAGTGGAGCAGCTACGCCCGCACAGGCTCAGAGCACTCCTGTGTTGTCTGAACAGACTTTGAAGGATGTTGCTCCAGCTCTGACCGAGCGTGTCTCCCCCTGGGTTGATGATGCCCCCCTTCCCAATATCGATCCAAACGCTGCTGCGCCTTCCCTGACCCATGACGTCGCGGCAGTGCTCACTACCTTTTCTAATGTTGTCACCTCCCATCCAGAGCTATTGGAAGGCATTCGCCAAATTGTATCCAACACTACAAGCGGCACATACTGGGCAGCTCATCGTGAGGCCCTATCCAGGGCCGCAGGAAATATCCAAAGGACCGCTACAGCGGAAGCGGGCAGGACAATCGAGGAAATAAGACGTACTGCAGAAGAGGAAGCTGGAGCGAGAGTTGCAGAGGCTTTGGGAAGAGTATTCCGCACTTTCTCGCACGACCAGGGCAATCGTGATGCGATCACTGGTGACACCAACACCGCCCGAATGCCGAACTCTGACGAGCAACCGCATATGCAGTCGCCAGATTCTGCTGTACCACCGCCCCACTCCCCACACAGTCACCGCGGGGAGCGCCGTTCTTCGTGGTTCAATTTCGCACATCATCATCACCGCCCTGCTCCATTTTGGGCTGCTTACCCGCCACCGCCACCGCCGCCCCCGCTTCCGCCTGTACCTAGGAACTGGCCTCGTCCTCCGTCCCATCGTTTCTGGGGTCGTAGCGGCGTTGACTTCAATGAACCGGCACCCGAAGCAAGAGCACCTGCGGCGGAAACGTATTCCCATGGTAGCGGCATGGCAGGGGTCGTTCGCGTAGCATCTACCCCTGTCAATGAAAACCTTGCCCCAGAGGAACTCCGCGCGAATTTGGAAAGGGCGAAGGCGGAATACAAGCTCAGCAAGGAGAGGTATCGCAAGGCCAAGACAATTAGGAAGATGTCGGAGCACAGACACAGGGACAGACATGAAACTTCTGTGGAGAGGTAGGTCGATTATGTCGTGTTCGCATGCATTTGATCCCAACGACTTCTGTAGCCCAGATATTTCTAGACAGGTTTCTGATGGCCCAGCAGCGGCCGGGCCAGGTACAAGTTCAAACAACATGAGAGCATCGAACATCAATATGTCCCCTATTCCCGTTCCGGAGCCTGTATCCGCAACAATTGACGTGCGTGTTGCGAGTCCCGTACTCCCAGAGCCCGTTTTTGCGGGGGACGTCCACATCGTCAGTAACGCCCGTGGCCCATATCCGCAACTCGAGATGTTCGAAGTACCGAGGCGTGGCCATACTATCTCACGCACTGGGCATCGTCACACTCACAGTGAAGCAAGAATTCGAGCGCTTCACAGAATCATGAGGAAATTATCTGATGTTAGTCGTCCAACTTTTTCTACCGCAATCCGTATTGAATATTCTTATTTATTGCAGATGGGCTTTACTGAGGGATCCCATCCTAATCTACACCAGAAAGTGATGGACCAGCTGACCACTACGCCTCCGACTGGCAAAGATGTCGAAGATGATATTGTTACCAACCTGATCGAGGAGCTGATTCCCAGTACCTCGAATCCAACCCACGCCGGTCCTTCTAGGGATGGTGGTATTCCTGGCTCGTGGCACTGATATTGTTTGACGAGCTTGTTCTACAAAGGAGAAATTTGCGCCGAAATGGTGATATCTGTTGTCTGAATCTATGTAGTCATTGAGGTTACCGTTTGTAAATTTGTGTATGTCTTAGTTGGCGAATGTTGTAGCGCTTTATTTATTGAGGTCTAATGGAAGTCAGCTTGAACAGAATACCCTTTTGCAAATAACGTGAAACGGATCGACTGTCCGGACTGCCGAACAAGACCACATTAGCGCGCCAGACTTGCTTTGCTCAAGAGAGAGGGGCGATCTCCGTGTCGAGGAGGGACCAAATCAAAAAGGTCATATAATAATGATATGTCGGGGAACGGTGACAAGCGACGTCACATTGCTTTCCGGGCTTACCCAGCGAATTTGAGACCACAAAGCAAGAAAACACTCGATCATAATCCGAACCAACACTCATGGCCACTTGCAGGAGCCATGCGTGTGTGGATCTGTGTATAGGGGCACGAATACGCTGTTCTATTTTTTTTTGGGCGGTGAGTTTCGCATCGAGTAACATGCTAACTCTCCGCTATGCTGTTGGCCGAAGTCAAAGACCTTGCTTTGTCCTACACGCACAAAGCCGCCAGACAGCTTGATGGGCCTTGCTTGATGCACAGCGGAAGTGCAAACTCCAGGGGATGTGCCGGTTTGCGTCGGCCGCTGCCATCGTCCTGGGAAGTTGCAGACACCTTTTTTGCCTTTCAACGCTAGCTTCTCACTATTCACGGGCGAGCAAAGCTGTGATACTGACCTGTATATGGTCCACGGGATGATCAAAGCAACCATGGCATCTTGCGGAGCTGGGGGAACAAAATCCCTTTATGAAATACCCAGTAATGTCCAGTGGCATAGCCTGAGGCTTTCTTGCGTCTTTATTCCTCGCCCTATGGTGGACGTTACAAGGTGGGTCCTTTAGGTCATCTATTATCACCTGACTGGTCTAAAAGGACTCAACGGTGGTTTCCCAGCGACAAATAAAGGGCGCCCACAGGGACAAACAACACGCTTTGGCAAAGCAAAACAGGCTGCTGCCCTGGCACATATCGACTGCCAATGACCACAGAAAATACAACAGGTGCCACTAGACCAGCTGGACGGTATAAAACGGCGCAAAGCGCACTCTTTCACCCGCCATCTGTCTTCCAACAACACCTATCCTGCCGCTCCCCACCTCTTTCCTCACCAACTCTGTGTCTTTGATAGGTGGATAATGTTCTTTGTCATGTCATAAGCTTGTTAATGACGACAACTTACCAGTGAGGATGGATCCAGGACCCATGAACCCCCCTGCGCAACCCCCTGCTCCGATTTCCGCTCCTTTTGGTCTACTGTTGCCCGGAACGCCGCAGTATGCCATGCTGCAAGTCCAGGTCCAAAGAGAGATGCTTGCAGTGTGTCCCGAGCCAACGCATGAAACTAAAAGCATCCTTAGCATCCCGACCCACGCAGCCCCAATAGATTTGGCGCAGGAGATTAGCATCGGAGAAGCACTAATGAAGAACCTGGGTCCTCGCGTCGACCCATCAGTCATCCAACGCACCGTCCGCCTCAAATTCTTGAAGGTTTGGATATTCTGGCGCTCCTTTCGCCTCCACGATCTCCCCCAAGAAATCATTAACAACATTTTCCGCCTAGTGGTCTGGTCGACTGGCCATCCCATCGAAGGGGTGAGGCAGCGCCTATGGCTGACTTGGGTGTGCCGATCGTGGCGTGCACTTGCTATCGGTGACGCTACTCTTTGGAATGCCATCTGGTTCCGTGATCCTCCACCTTATGAACGGTCGCTGGAGTGGTTCAGGCGTGCGGGGTCTGCCCGTATAGACATCCGCTTAAATGAACGGGATCCACAATGGGGTCAAAACGAGGACCAGCACAAATTCACTGCCGAGCAGATGTCTGATCTACTTGACAAGCTCTTTGTCAAACTCCCGCAGATCCGGATGCTCGTAGTCATCGTCGATAACTGGCCACCTGCCATTACTGTCCTTCGCAAACTCCAAGCAGCAGGAAACTCAGGCATACCCATTAACATCGAACGCATCGAAATCCACCGTGTAGGAAAACCGTATGTCTGGCTTGGTCCCGGCTTTGAAAGCGATGGTCATCGTGATCCTCCCATCTTAAATGGTGGTCAGACACGATTATTGAATCACCTTTGTCTGGCTGGCGTCCACATTGACTGGAACGATACCCCACTTCAGAATCTCACAGTTCTCGACCTTCGTTGTATGCCCATGGAGGCTGTCCCCACCCTTGCACGTTTTAGAGAAATTCTCCTGGAGTGCCCAATGCTAAATAGACTTGCGTTGGACGGTTCTGGCCCACAACCTATCGGGAAACCTGTTGATCACGTACCCATTGATCTCGTGCATCTCAAGGCCCTGATTTTGGGATCCTTCAGCCTCCCTTACGCGTGTTTCGTCGTTTCGCAGTTCAATGCGCCACATTTACTGGATCTTACGTTGATGGCGCTCAACAACGATGACTACATCCCCCTCATTAGACTACTTACACCAAAATTCAAGGCAGTGCGGTTGTTAACGCTGTACAGCGTACAAGTGGAGATAACACCACAGGGGAGAATAGAGGTGATGCGATGGTTCCAGTCAATGCCTGACTTGGCATATGCTCGGATCGCACAACTTAGACCAAGCATATTGAAGTTGCTGTGCGAAGATCCTGCGAGATACCGCGGTGTTTTGGGGACTGATACTCGCTCGGGTCACATTTTGTGTCCGAAACTGAAGACACTGGAGATCCAGGCACTACCATATCAGGTCATCGTGGACTTTTGTCGACGGAGGAGAATCATGGGCGTACCCATTACTAAAATATATTTGAATTCGCCCTGGTCAAGTTCGCTGGACAGGAACGCGGTGAGGGCTCTTCACAGTGTAGCTCCTGTGTATGTCGCTCCTGTGGGCACTAATACGATGGAGGAGAATGAGTTACTGGACCGGTGAAGTACGATAGTAGTATTAGGATATATGTGTGCGATCTAATGTGACGTGGATTCAATACTAGGAAACCAACAGCGACTTACTGTTATAAGATCGATGGTGATAGCGTTACCACCAACTATGCAGGTCCCTATCTAGAACGTTACGAGGAGAAAGCTTGAGTCATGTGACAACGTGTCATGTTAGTCACGTGGGCGCGACGCGTTCGATATCAAACATATGGCTGCACTAGTTCACATTGTCGAAAGCAACTTGCCCTTCCTGTCTGTTGTATCACATATGTCCCCCCTCGAGTCCACGGCTTCGTCGACATCGGGGACAGTCGACTGCTCACCCTCATCTCATACTGGTGCAGCCGCAGCCGAGGGGTCAAATGTACTACATCCCACTGCCAGACGGCGGAACAATCCTGCGCAACTAAAAGGCCTACAAGAATTGTTTCAAATAACTCCACACCCATCACGCGAACAGCGACAACACCTGGCAGAGGAGCTGGGACTGTATGTTGCAAGCAAGCTTGCCGAATCTTTCTAACTATCACCCAGGGAACTCAAGTCCGTTACCAACTGGTTCCAAAACAGACGTCAGACAGCTAGAAGGAAATCTCGTACCGTCAAAGAAAATACCACGTTGAATCATCGAGCGGCGCGATCAAGTCCAGGGCGTAGCCGCCATTCTCATCAAGCAACTTCGAAGACCCAACTTCTGCGTGCCGTCTCCCTTGACAAGATAGCTGAACTATCGGAACGTCCAACCCAGACCTGCACTACTGTACCCAGGATGCCCTTTACTCCGAGTACCCCTAACGTACGAAGACGACCTTGTACATCTCTTGGTACCACAGATCTATGGAAATACATGCCATCATCCCCACCCCTCCCCCAGTCATCCCCCGCACGAGAAAAGGCACGTCTCTCGGCTCTCCCAGTACAAGCCAAGACATTTCGTTCTTTGGAGTGGGCATGTCTAAATGCTAGGAGGGGTAATAGGATTGATGATCGCGAGGACCTGTCATCACCCGACACAGACGGGCGGTCAGTGTTCGATGGTTCCGTACACACCGATAGCAAAGAGTCATCTTTGCTGGGGGAAGACGATTCGGCTATCGGGCTCAATCCGCGTGCTCGCTCGGAGGATGTAGAGGCTGCAATAATCCTCCTCGGAATCAAAGCACGCTCTTAATTTTATTTTTAATGTTAAACGGACACAGACATGACAACTGTTGTTGTACTTGCCTTCATTATTGATATTATCCATTGTTATTTGCCACGTCTAGTTCGTTTCATCTTCATCCAGCGTACCCAACGTACACACCCAACGCTCTCCTTCTCACCGTAGATTCTGCATTGTCACAAAATTTGTTCGTTTGTAGATGACGAAACTCAGTCTAGAATACTACCTATTCCAAAGCTGGTCTCCAAGTGATGAATGCAACTAAATACTCAGGAGATCAGCACTGGTCATCAAGTAGATAACTTAGCTAATACATACTTTTGTTGGTCAACTGTCATTTCATCTTGAGATATGGCAAGCTAGTGGAATACGCTACTGGTCATCGTATAATCGCATGATGGGGACTACAGGGCCATTATTAGCGTCTGACCTGTTCCAAAGGATGATGCGACGTCCAAAGATGTCTCGGCTACGCTAAAGGACCATTGTGAAAGAAAGAGGCCTCGGGATGGTCCATGCGTACAATAGGTGTCCTTCAGATATCGGGTTCCTTGAAGGTACGAGTCTTCAGATGGCAACAGAATTCAGGTCGCAGGCACTATTGCGTTAGTTATGTGACCAGTACGGAGACAGTCACTGCTCGCGTCGATACAGGTTGTAGTATACTAAAGTACTGACCATCATAGTCTAGGGTACTGGGAGGTTCATGAAGTCAACTGTGGGTGAAAGGCGAAAGATATCGTGTGGATCTTTACTGTCATCATCTTTGCACTTGAAGGACGTAACTCATGCTCGTATAGACGTCTTCACGACAGTGTGTTTGATATCGGCGATACTTTACATACCTCCAGTGGAGTCATCTATTTGTCCCAGGTGAGGTGTTAAACAAATATTAGGCTACATTCGCCGCAATGCAAGCTTGTGGGTACTAGTTTGCAGACAACGCTAGGAGACGCAACAAGTGACCTATATAAAATGCTGAACAATATCAAAATAAATATCAAACCAAACCCGGTAGTCTGATGATCAACCAAGAGACGGTCTACTCCGTTTTTTGCCGGCCTTTATGGGACCTGAAGGTGGGGTGGGTTGTTTTGGGGATGGAGCACTTGACTGGGATGACCTATGTGGACCTGGTGCGCGGGGTGCAGGCTTAGTGGATTTCACTGCATTTGGTAGAACCAACACTTTCCCCATGGAATAATCACGGGATTCTAAGGAACCGTGAGGTAGCACATAACATCGCAAGTAAAATACGAACCTGCAATTTCCTTGAACACCGGTGTGAACTCTTGTAGCACTAGTTCAGTAGGAATGCCTGTTGATTTCCCAATGTTGGGCTCTTCGTCAACAGACATTGCAGCGTTAACCTCCGGTTGGAAGTCAGGCTCTGTCTGTGGTTCCGTGTCGGTTGTCCTCAGATGCAAGAAGCTATCAACCAGCGAGTCGAAGAATGTATCCATCGACGGCATCAAATGAGATGGCGCATCAAAAAAGCTTGCTGTTTCACTACTCCTCCAAGGTAGGACAGCTGGGTGTACATTTGAATGGTCGTGCGATTGGTGAACCGAAACGTTAGTAATGGCAGGGACACCGAACATCTCCTCGAATAGTGATCTTTTCGGCGGTACTGGCTTCCAGAGAGCCACGGAAGGGGCACTTGGTCCCTCTTGTGCGTCAACAGCGTCTCCCATCAGGATCAAACTATAATTGTGGGTGAGACCGACCAGCGAAAATGACTCGCTAACCGGAGCAGACAGCCGCGGGTACCAAACCAGATTGCGGATTGCAAACGGCAGCGTGTGCACCATCTGAGGGACTGGTGATCGCGCGTGAAAGATGGTAACGGTCACTTGAGGTAATGAACGGGAGGAGTGAGTAGTGATAAAGGCATCCCGACGAGGGTGAGGTTCCACAATTTCAACAGGTCGATCATTTCTAAACTGCCAGAGGACTGGGAATGATAGTTTAGCGGACACCAACAACATTCATAGGAATTCGCATACCTGAACGTGACACTACATTCCATACAACCAAGTCTAGACCACTGATAACAACGAGGAAGCGGCCACTTGGACCTATGAAGTGTGCTTGATGCGGTCTCGGAGATTCGCGACAGACGAAAGTATGCTGAGGTACATTCGTGCAAGGGTCATACAGGACAACAGAAGTGCCAATCGCGACTGCTAAAAGGGAACCATCTGGGGACCAAGACGCGTGTCTAGGGGTATCTGATTCAAAACCAAAGCTTGATCTTGGCACCCAAGCAACTATCAATCGAGCTTGAGATTCTTGTTTGCCAGTCCGGATGAGGACTCACCCTCCTGATTACCTCTTTTGTCTTTAATTGTTTGAATTCGCCAGCATTTGAGCTTTCGATCTGCCCCCGTAGTAACTAGTTGTACAACTGAAGCGTCTGGGCTAAAGGACACGGAAGTGATCTCGTGCAGTCCATGTGGCCGGTCTATTCTCGTGCTCAATATCCAAAATGCGTTCTTTTTGTCCCAATACCAGAATTTGAGGTATATTTCACCACGGAAGTACTCATTGCCCTCACGGCGGTCGACCGTGGCCATCCAATCACCAGTGGAGGATATGACGGCATGTTCTACTCGTGATGGTTCTAGTACCTTTTCATCTCTTCGTGAAACTCGGTTGGACGGAGAAACTTCGAGTTCGGCAACGAGGGTGAATGAAGACGGTGAAAATGTTTGGAGCGAGGAGGGATGGGAAGATGGAAGGATAACAGTCTCAGATAGCGAGTGAAACGCAAGAGGCGCCGATGACGAGGAAGGGACTGCAGCTGACACAGAGGGATCTAGGACAATGTTAGGTATGGACAAGGACTGCGGGAGATAGAAATACCTATTCTAATCTGTGCAAAGACCCGCGACAGCTTCAAGGTCGTCGAGCTTACAAAAGCATGCGTGGCATCAGTGAGCCCAAGCAGATACTCTTCCTCTGACGCTCTTGGTGGGGAAACTGCAATAGTCTTTATTGGTGAGCCAACACGAGGGACGAACTCCCGGTTTCCAGTGTGCAGCTGCCAGATAACAAGCACGGCTTCCTCACCACCGCTCAGGAGATATGCACCATTTGTCGTGAATGCAACAGATGAGACTGCGTGAGCGTGCCAATGCAGGGCAGACGTTTGTGATTTCTTCTCTACGCCGACCACCTTGACTAGATTGGGATCTAGACAGTACCATAGTCGCACGACCCCCTTGACATCGCCAGTTGCAAAGTAATCCTCTGATGGATGTATTGCGAGGCAAGTCAACACTTCAGGTGAAACGAACTTCATGAACCCGGATTTGGGATCAGCAATCTGTGCAACATACGCCTTATACCCAGCAACCGCGATCAATCGTTCGCCACTTGCAGAGATTGCGAGTCCAGTTGTTCTATTGGTCTTCCCAATTGGAAGCACCTGCGACGGTTTTTGTATTTTTGTCGCGCTATCAAATGCATGGGATTTGAGCGACACGCGCAACACTATGGAGTTCTCTTCCTGTGCACCACTTTTTGTGGCTTGTGAACACATCAGATTTGTTAGCTAGCGGAGTGCAGAAAAAACTCACACATGGTTTGTGCTTTCTTCGCAGCGGCAACGAATACATGACCTTTGGTTTTCTCGTGAGTGCAAATATGGTGAATAGGTTGGTCCAGGTCAATGGTATGCAGAAGAGCCCCCTCAAGAAAATCCCAGACCTTGATGGTACCATCAAGGGATGCGGTTATTAGTTGGAAGGAATTTTGTGCACTGAGAATAGCGGAAGTAATGACGTCGGTGTGCCCCTCGTCGTGTGATCGAGGTAGTGTCGATACGACTTTACCGGACGTCGTCGAGCAAATCTTGATCGTAGAACCAACGACAGAGAAGAAGTGGCTGTTGAAAAACGTAAGGATGGAATACTGGCACAAACGATTACAGCTACCGACCTTCCGTCTCTTGTGAATACGGGTGGATGTGAGCTTACAGTTGCATCGGTTAAAGAGGTCCAGTTCCATTGTCTCGAAGACGTGTTTTCAAGTTTTTTAAATCCTCCTGATTTCTGTCCGGAAGTTTCACCGCGGTGAGATTCCAACGTCGGTTTCTCCTTCTCTCTCTGCTTGTCTTTCTTCTTGTTACGTTTTGTAGATTGGGATGGTGAAGGTGAGGGGTGGGAAGTTGGTAGTCGAGGGGCATCCCTCGGCTGCGGTAAGATCAAGGGAGCATGGTTTATGACCTCTGCCGCCGCCATGAGCAGAACTCTCCCTGCGCACTTGCATTCAAAAAAATGGACAAACTGCTCGGCATATGCCGACAAAGATCACAGCATTATGTCATCAAAGATCGACATCTAGTACTACAGTACTGAGTGCATCGAATCTTCCCTTCGTTTCAGCAACCAATTCATCTTCCTCAGCATCATCCTTGTCACTTTCCTCTTCATCACTTTCTACTGGAGTCTCCGATTTTACACAGTCGTCACTCTCGTATCCATCTTCCCATTCGATAGCCTCGACATCATCAACATCATGCGGTGTGACAATGTCCTTCAGCCATATTCCATTGCCGTTAAAGTTATCCACAACATCACGAGAAGATGGCCAAAATGCCCATGAAATGTTTCCTTGTGACACGAGTCGAAGAACTGGATGTAGAGGTCACATGTAAGGTGAAAATGCAATCCTTGAATATTGAATGCTCACTCGCGTTCCCTGCTCGGTTAATGTCTGGCCTACCAGCTTTTGCAGTAACCCAACCTTTCTTATCCGCATACGCCGTCATTACATCTATTGCGGTCCATTTCAGGTCAGCATTTCCTTTTGTACCGCCACGCTGGCCATTTCGCCAGGTGCGCTTATCTTCGACTGGCTCGACGGCAGTGGACGGATGAGTAAGGGAAAGTATGCGTTCTATGGGAAGAAGCTGGGAAATCTTGTGTACGCAGAATGGAATGGCAGCCATTCTGGAGATCGGAAAGACGCCGCAGAGCACCTTTCATCCTGTCAACATGCAAAACAGAGACAAGTAGGAAATGCATGCCTGGATATCCATCGGAACAAACGACGGCATCACCAGACCAGGACAATCAACGAGTCGTACGTCTGATGTCCAAAACAGAGTCTGAAAATGTTTCGTCTGCGATAGTGGTAAGCAACTTTCAAGGGACCAGATCCATGACCTTTACCTTGCCTGGCGTGCGGGACGCCCGCACCATTGTGGTTCCAAAGAGGGCATTCAGCAATGACGACTTTCCTACATTAGGTTGACCTAGATGCAAACATATAACACTATCATCAGAAAGGTCGGAAACAATCATACCAATCAGTCCAACAGTTAGGAACTTGGGCTCTGGCGTCTCTTCCGGGTCGTCGCTGTCAGCTTCATTGTGCATGCCCATATCCACATTCTCAATTTGTTTCTCCTTCTCTCCCGGATCATCAACCTTCCCGACCCTCGCTCCTCTCGCGTTCTTTACCCTCTCCCAGTCCACGTCCGTCCTTACCCTGGGTCTCCATTCCATTTCCTTCTCCTTGTTGCCTCTCACCCTATCCGGTGGTATCAGCATCTTAGCATGTACATCCTTTAGTACGTGGACGAGTCTTTCCCGAAATGTCCCCGCGATGTGTGGCTTGTACCTAACTCTACCCTGGACGGTGTGCTCATCTGAATCAGCCACCTTTGGAGCGTAGGCCTCGACAGGAACGACCGGGATGCCGGGGTATTGGGTATTTAGGTACGACGTCCATGCAGCTACACGCGCAGGACCGGATATATCCACTTTGGTCAGGACTAGTATGACATTTGCCATCTTGGATTTGCATGTTGTATCGGTTACAGTGTCTGTACTTGCACCTGGTAAGGATAGATAGGAAGCGAGGGATGGGGGGAGGTGCAAAGGCGGACAGCGAGAATCAAGAAGCAACAAAATAATATCCGACATTTCAGTGACCCGCCAGCTGTTGTGCACAAGTGAATCCATCGGTGCATAGATACAAGTACCATGTTTCAAACAGTCAGCTTCGGTATCAACAATTCAACAAGGTTACATAGCGGCGGTGACATACAATTGTCTCCATACTTCCAGATTTCTCTCGAAATATATTGGTGGATGGGGCATTCCAGACGTTTCATTGCTGGTAGTGGAAGGCTGTGTATCCGGTCTGGGCGACTGCAAAGCTTGATCACTTTGCTCGTCGGCCTGAGGAGGTTTGTTCAAAGCGTTACGCCATTGTTCGACGGCTGCATCTTGCTGCGAGAGCCACCGACAAAAATAAGCTTGCTCGTTACCGTCAACCTCAGCTTTGCTCATCCCATATTTCCATTTTGGCCGTTTTGGAATAGTAAACCGGATGGCTACGTCCCCGATCGGTGGTTTGACCCAATCCTCATTTAGCACGTTGGAATCTTCAGGAATTGGCCGCAAGATCGACGATGTTGTCGCCAGCCTCCTTGTTTGGTCCAAAAATTCCCTGTCAAGTTTCACAAATGCGCTTTGTAGTTTCCGTGCAGTTCGCGATGCCTGTTCTGACATCTGACGCGCCTGAAGAGAGTGCCCTGGAGCTGGATCCCTACGATACTTTTTTCGTCGTCCCGAGGGCGAAGCGCCGGAGTGTGAGAGAAGGTTCTCTGGTGCATCACCCCGCTTTATTGCGCGTTTTAATTGTAACTGAGCCTTGCGTTGTTTTCCTGATGGTCCCATGTGAAGTGGTGGTCAGTGGCGAAAAGATCATCTTATCTTGAGCCACGACCACGTGATTTCTCCTTCCCCACAACACCTACGATGATGTCGACGTGGTTTGGTAGCAGGGCAAGTCGAGGTTCACGACTGCCCCAGACGACGCCTCCACTATCGCAGCCTCACCAGCTAGCAAAAACAGAAATAGCAACTCTCCCAACTGACTCGTCTGTACTCAAACATTCACAGTCGATCTCCACACTTGAACCACCAGCGGCTTTCAGCCCTTCCTCGTCTCGGTCCGGTGCCCTACTATCAGATGTTCACGTCAATATAAATGATCCAAGTGCATACGGAGCTGGGAGTCTGAGCCCAATACCCGTGGATGTAAGAGCTAGGGAAGATCCTGCCGAGGCATTTACCAGCCTCGATCTTGATGATACCTATCCAGCTGTCGACCTAAAAAAGGACAAGGGAAAAGGCAGAGAAATCGAAGGACCAGGTCGACCACTCTTCACGCCACAGGATGCTGTGCTCACTGAAGTCTTTGGGTTTCCTCTCCCTGCCAACCCTGAAGCTACTACTACGACCCTTAGTGACTCGGATCCAATGCCGCATTCAAGCGTAGCCACGGGCGGATCGGCTCCGCTTGCACCGTTACCCCTTTACGATCCTTTCTCGGGTGCCCGCATAGGGGATCATACCTCACCAGCGACATCCACTGCTACTGCAAATACTACTTCCACTACTGGCGTGGAACAACCTGGCCAACAGCAAAATAAATCGCATTGCCTACCCATGACGGGTGATTCTGATCTATGGAGTCATCTCTCACGCGTCCTCGAATTGCAAGCCGAAGTGGCAGGCATGCATGCCGAGATGGAAGGTGTAGGTGTCGCAGGGAGTAGTGCAGGCGGTCATGGAGGTGTCAGGTTGGGCCCAAACTCGGGCACGAGCGACACGCGTCCGCCAGGCGTGAACGCAGGTATTAAGAGGCGGATGAAGGGCGCAACGATGCCTGTAGGCGATGACGATGAACCGCCACAACAAGTTAGGAGTGCGGACGGGGCCGTCACGGATAGTTCGTCGGAAGATGAGGACAAGGACGACGCAAAGGGATTTGCCAAACGGAGGCGCGACGAAGACTTTGCAAAGCTTGCTGATCAATTCACAGAGCGCAAGATTGCCATCGCACGCATTATGGGTAAGGTAAGGTATTTTGATTTCTCACTCGGAACTTTGACGCAATGTGATGCAGCTGGACGACCTATCAGGCGCATTAAAGGCGTTCCACGCGCTTCCCACCCCGCACATGGACTTGGGTCTCACGACTACCTCCCGTACCGACACGATCAGCTCCGTGACATCGGGTGCCACAAACACATCCATATCCTCCCCACCGCCTCACCACACGCGCTTCTTTCAACCTGCCATCATTACCACTGATGTTGTTCAACCCACAATGTCTTCCGTTTCGTCCAAGCCATCACAGGCTGCGCAGTCGCATGGCAAACTCATTTTTGATGCCCAACACGTCGACAGTCCTGTAGAAATGCATGCCACGCAATCGTCATTTAGGTAGTATTTTTTCTGAGCCCTGTGCCCCCCCTTTGCGGATCTGGTCCTGCATACCTTTATTGCAGCAACTATTACACTACTGACTTACAAGTAACATGAGAGCGATACCATATCATAATTTACTCGTTGCAAGTCAAATAATCATTAGTTATCATGGATGGTTTTATGTTAGGGACCTGCCCACCACTAGTCAGTCAGAATCATGGAATCAACCACCTAGTAACCCCAGCGCCATGCGCAACTCCTTGCGCGCCTGCTCCACATCTTCGTAGTCCAGCGATGAGATCGCGAACCTACAATGTTTCTGGGCTTTGGTAATGGTGGATGGGGACAACTCGAATGCTGGTATAGGTAGCGGCGGGACAGCGGCGTGCATAGATGGATGTAACGAAGGGGGAAGTGATGACACTGGAGATGCGAATAGCGCGGTAGTGGATGGTGGAAGTGGCGGTGCGGAGGATAGGACATCCGCCCCAAAGATGGCCGTGTATTCGCCCGACGATGGCGGAACAGGAGGACCACTGGGCACAAAACCGGGAGGGAGATCCGTGATCGCATTCTGCGGAGAAACGGAACGGCCCGGACGTCCGCGAGGAGGCGAAGTCGACGATGCTCGTTGCGCAGCATACACGCGCGGTGGTGAGCCGGAGGGTGAAGTGACCGTCTGTGCATCATTCGAAAAGTGGACTTGGCGAGGTGATTTTTCTCTGGGACGCTTGGCGTTCAGTTGAGGATCTCGTTTAACCTCCTCGTCGCTTGGCGCGCCCTCGATTTCAGAGCTGACCCATGCTGACTTTAAAGTACTGGAGTCCAAGGCGTGTTCACGAGCCAAGTCATATCCAGGCGTGGCTGTTGTACTCCACTGTCCTGGAGTGAGGGTCTCGTCGTCGTGCTTTGCTTCTCTTTGTATAGGCACGCTATTTGCTTTAGCAAAGTCGGACGGGGGGATTTTGGGTGGAGAGGATTGCCGTCTAGGGGAACGGGCAAGACCTGTGGACGGTGAAGGATCCCGGAACGTTTTAGGTGGAGTGGTGGGGGGTTGAGGGATGGTGGAGGTAGGGGGAGATGGCTGGAAGGGAACAGGAGTAAGGTCCGGACTGACTTCGGATGCTGCGGGACCTGCTGATGGCTTCCTGCCTTCTCTGAAGGCCTTGGCAATGTCCGCTGCCTTCCACTTGGCGTATTTGATCTTGCCTTCTGTCTGCACGCGAGTGAGCATGATGGCAAGAGTGAAACACAAGCTAGCGTACTGCTTCTGAGATCTCGGACTTGGGGAAGATCTTGAGCACTTCAAAGAAGTTGGAAGCGGCGAGGAACTTCTTCGCTGTGGCTCTGGTGAATGTAAGATAAGCGCTCTATCACTGGAGAGTAGATGCGGCCACTCACTTGGATGCTCTCCCAGCTCTGTCCTCGTCATCCGCCGCCTTGAAGACTTTCAAGGCAAAGTTTTCGACATAGGCTGCGCTTGCAGCTTCCATATCGACAGCATCGGTTGGGCCAATTTCATTCTTTAGGCGTTCAAGTGCAGTGAGGAGATCGAAGAGAAGAGTGCGCGAGGCGCTATCTTTGACTTTGGTAGAAATGCCCAGTTGTGCTGCATAGTACGCACCTAATGGTGATGTCAGCGACAACAATTAGACGAGAGTAGTGTAGATAGACGCACACCAGTAGGCAATGATCGGTTCTCGTTCAACGAGTTCTTCTGCGCGCTGAAGAAAGGGGGCGATGCCCTTGAGACCTACAGAGACGGGGGGTAGACCGAGAGACATGATTGTCGTAAGTTGTAGTCGTTAGTGTGGGGATGACGGTGAAAGAAGTAGTTGGGTTTATATATGTTCGACGTGACTTTGTGGTGTGGCAGACGCGGCCAACGACTCACAGCTGCACCTCGCACCGTCCACGAGGCAGCCGATGCAAGTTGCTCGTCGTTGTTCTTTGTGGATTAGCAGTGCCCTTGATTGCTGTTACAGCCTCGCTTTGTTCTCCACTCACAAACAAGGTTGACGCCATCGAAATGGAGTTCACCGGATGGAGATTGCTGTAAGTTCATCCGATGGCATTCGATGACTTCATAGACAACCGGGAGCCCTAGACTCATCGCACAAGCACCCACCAGGTGACCAAGCCTATCACAATAGCGCTTCACTCGGCCAACACGTTGCGACAAAGGCAATGGCTACTCATCACTGCTTCGGTCGGTTTGCCGCGTCTCCAGTGGTCCCGTCCGCCTTGCGTCATAGGTATGATCGAGTGGAGAACGAGTGTCGAGCGCCGGATGCGAATTCCCCACACCGCATTTCCCACTCACAGCATGGCTACCTCGAGGCAAGGGCGCATAAACAAGCCATCTCCGGTCCTTCCTCACCGCCCAACTGGCAAGCTCACACGTTGACCCGACACAGCAACGACGAGGCTGCCATCCAGTTGCCCCACTGCGGAAGGAACATATTTTTTGACCATAAACAGAGCAATTGTGCAACAATTAGCTGGGCACCCAACGTGCCATCCTCCACAGCCAAACCCAATCATGTAACTTTGAAGACCTGACACACCCAAAGAAAGCTTCCAACCAAGCGGAGCTGCTCCCATCTTAGATGATTAACCACTACCCTTTCTAGGATTCTGACGTCAAAGCCCATACCGTTACGTCGTCTCCGCCGATGGTCCCACCAAACATTCGATTCTCATCTTCTTTGTGCAACATTCGGCACATTCACTACACACCTGCAAAACCAATGAATGTCCGTGGCAAGGGCGTCAGCCGTTTATTGCAAGTAACGATCAATAGGATCACCGCGACCCCTCCATGATACTCTTGGTCACTCCTTGGGTTCCAAATCTACACATGTACTTTATTGAGATGAAGTCATACCGAAACCAATAGTTGAATGAACTGCACTTAAATGGGCAGTGAAAGTATGCTTGGTAAAGCACATCGCGTCAAAGAGATGAACGAACGCGTCTTCAGACTGGACGAGAATATCCCTTCGCCCCATACCGTATGAAGGATATATGTGCGGGAAAAGACCGCACCTCGTGTTAAGAAAAAGCTAATCACCGTACGCCGAGGACCGGGCTGAGAAGTTTAGGAGTGACTGTTTCCAAAGGCGAGCGAAATCAGTTAGTAGGACGTCATCCCACATCCAAATGGGACAACGTGTGGGGTAGCTAATGTTAGCATACCATCAAAAGCAATGCTGTGCAAAAGCGGGGCAGTGGCACTCGATCGATGCTATGCTTCGTATAACAGCTTGATATCATAGCTGGAGAAGTCCCCCAAGTGTCAAGAATGTCGGCAGCAGAACGTCCATGACAACATATCCCCAGCCCCGATAAATCCTGACCCCAAATCGAATGCGAGGCACCAACACTCAATGGGGAGTCACTGAAGCCAACCGACGATCTCTGAAAAAAAATATTGACGGTAAAGCGGCTAGATTGCCGCAATACGTAGTAGGACCCACCTTCTGGTTTCACCAACTAGGATTGGCCAACGTAGTACTTACTCATGCTTCAAGTTGGTTGCAGGTCTCTGAAGAAGGAACGAGCTCCGACCCAGAATCTCATAACAACCTCATTGCGAAGTGCCAAATCGGTTTTCAACGTCATTATCGATGTAAGCATTTCCATTTATACGGACCTCAGTCAGCAGGGCATCCCCGTTCCAAGAACCCGAACCCCAGATCTGGTGGTCATTGGTCTCGATTCTGGGGGAGCATCACCGAAACTTCCAATTCGACACGTTTGCAAGGCGTGTCCAGCGGACGTCAAAACGCAAGAAGACCGAAGAGTAATTATCGGAGCCAACTGCAAAATAACCGCATAAGATAAATTTTTCTAGTTAAGAATCGTTACATAACCGTGGAACAGACGGGTTGAGGGAAAGGAGACTGAATTAGACATAGGAGTGCCCTTACAGATGGCGATGGAACGTCTGATGGAACTTGGAGACTTGTGATAGCACGAAGTGTGGCGTACGAGTCACATCAACTCTACTGGAGCGAGTGCATTTCAGCCATTGCTTCGGATAACGATGCATCTCATTATACTGCAAAATACATGACCGAGTTCTGAACGGTAAAGGACACTCAGCGTGATGGTCGGGTTTCGCCTTCAAACTACAGGCACAACAGCGCCTAGTACAATTCCAGACTCATTCCATCGTTGATTTCATAATCACGGAGAGTGATGTGGTCTTTATAAATGGTGTACCTGCAAAATATACCAAGGCGGTCAATATCTACCCACGAATCTGGCAAACATAACTAAGGGAAAGAAGAGGCTCCAACGCTCCAAGTCGGTTCCCGACGAAGATACAAAAGGTACAGAAGATAAACTGCGTACCATTTCTTCAGCTGGATCTTTTTTTCGTCGGTCCCAATTTGTGCGGCAATAAGTTTCTTCAGGACGCCAACTGTATCATCTGGACTGCACTTGACGCGGACTTCATGATCATCAGAATGAAGATCCCAGGACGTGGTAATTGCGTACCTTTGCGACCAAGTCGATCGTTCGCAATAACCTAACCAGTATATGAGCAGCTCTTTCTCGACGTCGAATGTAACAACTGCTGACCTCGATCAATGCCATGACTGAAGTTGCTAGATGAGATCACTGCTTACGCAGGCGTGACATTGTTTTTGTCACACGTGACAGACGCGTGACCTCTCTGATGTTCGTCCATGGCAGTGAGGCTGAGACGGATTAATGGCATTACAGACACCAATCAGAGCCGCGACAGCGACGCCAGGCTTTTATCGTGCGTATACACAGCCGCTAATTCAGCGTGTAGCACCAAACGTTACTGACGATTATGAACGTATGTCACTCCCTCTTTTTGACGGAGTGTTTAATGGATACGTCTAGGATGGTACACCGACGCAACGCCCAGCAATCGGATGGTGCTCTCCCTCCGGTGTGACATTCAAACTGAGATAGGATGGGCGCTTGACCGCCTGCACAGACTTTGCACGAATGACCAGTTCATTCTCAAGACCATCCCAGGTCTGACGGAAGCACTCTTTGAATGGCCAGAGTGGTATGTCAAAGAGGGCCATCGAGAATCAGAACAATATCCCTTCTTCACTATGTCAGTGGAAGGGGAGAGGAAACGACGACATGCAGCGGAGTCTTTGTTTATCCTACGCAACTCGGCCATGAACGAGCCGAATGCCCAGGAACTCATGAACCACTCTAGGACGCTACCGCTTCTGTTCGGGGCGGTGACCAACCTCGATCCGAACGCTGAAGCCAATGGCGAGTTTCTCCTGAACACTATAGAGCTCTTGCAGGCGATCTCCCAGCGTGTGGTACTCCCACAGTCATCGCTGGATGACAAAAATCCGCTCGCTGCACTACTACATATAGTAGACCAATCGTCAAATCGGTCTCTAATCGTTGCAACTCTCACCCTCCTTGGCCAGCTCTTTTCTAACAGTGCAAATTTGTCCCGATTAGAGGCAGATTCACCAGCACTATCTGCCTCGTTGCGGTATCTACCGCTTTTCGCCGACAAGGCCCTGGTAGAGGCTTCTTTGAACTATCTGTACGCGCACTTTTCACATCCACCAATGGTGAAAGCATTTTTCCATCATCGCCTTATGTCAGGCACGCTCCGCATCCTTGTGAGTCTCCTTCTATCGGAGCAAGCTGAAGAGACAGTGTCACTGGATATCCCAGTGTCTGTGCGCACCATCCCGGCAGTTACAATGGTCACACCGGACCATGATTTGACGAAAGAAGAACTTGACCACCTTCTTCCATTAGGAGAACCCCAACGCTGCTATGATTGGTACGCCATCCCTTCATTAGTTATCACGATGAATCTATTAACTTCGGAAGTCAGGATGCGGACGATGTTTGTCGCAAAACCAGAAGGAGAAATGACGCAGGTTGACTTCTGGAACCTTTATAAGGATGCGTTCACTCCGTATGTCGAGCGCTATCCTGTTCTCGTTGCTTCCGACGTCATCAAAAACGTAAATGTGGTGTTTCCCCAAGCACAGGCGATGGTTCTTCCAGGTCCTCCACAACGGTTCGTCGTACGTGGGGTTGACAGACGGAAAGAGGCGCAGGATAGCCCTAGGTTCAAATGTCAATGGGACAGATCTCAATGTTCTGCACCAGCTTTTGGGTCTGCAGGAGAATTGTATGACCATCTCCTTCAACACATAAATGCCATCGAGGCTCCCGAATCACCCTGTCTGTGGTCATCCTGTCCAATCCCACCGGTTCCCAAGATCCGTCTCGGGTCACATGTCTTGACGCACATGCCCAGTTCACAACCGCCTGCAAAACACGCTTCACAAGATGACATGGTCACTCTTTCAGCGAGTGATGGGACATACCCAATGGCGGATCCCACTCAGCGTCCGCCACCGCCACCGCGCAACGCAGTAGTTACTTATCGTCGACCTACCGTCGACCCGCCTTCCACTTCACTCACTGCGCTACTCCTGATTCGAATATTCTTCCGAACCTCCTTTGTCGCCACAGACTTAGCTCCACGCGCGGATGGTGAGCGCTTTGGTTTCCCAGGGGTCGTTATAGAGGACGAAGGAGAGGATGCCACGAACGAAGACTACACGTACGAGGCTGAAGGTGAACGAAAGGGCAGACGTGCATTTGTGGGCGTGAGGGGAATAATGGAGGATGTGAGGATAAAAGACGAAAGTCTCATGAGTTGGATAGTAGAGATGGTCGATGCGGCCTACGATGGATTGCCTCAGTCGTGACAAAGGTGACTACTCTACCAGCTTGGGAGCTGGGCAGGGTCACCTTCCAGGGCTAGGCGCTGAGCGCAGTACTAGATAGGGTGTACCTTGGAACACCGAGAGCGCTACTATCATAAATAGTGTGTCCAACAGTCATCATGCGTACCTCCCGCAGTTCTTGGAGGCTTGATTCAAGATACGTGACGACCGTAAACAAGCTCTTCCAGGCGAGCAGACACGCTGTTCGAATGCCGTTCGCGCGCTAACCTGGCAACACATTCGTTGTGCACTGTGCAGGGCTTGACACCAGCTCAGATTGCACCTAATAGCTCTGACCAACAATTCTGGAATGCTTTCTTCTCCCATGACATCGACCGGGACTTTCTTGCCAAGTTCCTGACTTCGATACCGAAAGATGCATGTCTCAATTATCACAAGGTCTGACTTCGACCCTCGACGTTGTCATGCGTGCTGACAGGCGGGGGGGATTGCTATTGCTAGTCAGCCATAAACAATCTATTCACCGCATGTGTGAGGGTTGCACAACAGAGGGACGAGGACGAGGCGGTCCGTGGGCACGCCATTGAAACCCTGTCGGTTCTATTACGCAATGTGCTTATGAAGGGCTTCGCTGGATGGGAAGTGATGGAAATATTTGCTGGAGGTGTAAACCAGAGCGATGCAGTTTTCATGGTGAGCATAGGGACTCATACGAGGTGAAGGGAGTTGATATCCTGCAGGCATTTGTGGACATGGTTGCGCAATACCTCGAAGATGATGGTGCACGAGGTTAGTTGTCTTTAATATCTCTGTGCGATTTGGGGCCCAAAGCATCAGATACTGCAGCCAGTGTACGCCATCAGGTCCTTCAGCTTGTTGTCACGTACACCTGCGGTATTGCCCAGCTTAGCCCTGGTGCGTATCTCCTCCGACGCGATCTCTTTACCTCCATCGTCAAGGTAAGCAAGCCGTCAATTTTACAGGCCAGAGCCTTAACGCATCAGGAAGCTCGTAAAATCCCCTGATACCGAGCGTTTCACCTTCGAGGCAGTAATCTTCCTCTCCCTCCTCGCGAATTTCCACAAATCGGACGCCGCCAAGCTCAACCCGTACCTACAACGCATTCAAACTACCACAGATACGGAGTTTATGCACAAACTGTGCTGGGCAGCGAATTTTGCATGTGATACTGCTGTTCGGTGAAGGCCCCTATTCCTGAGTTTGTAATGTCTCTTTGTTAAACGGATACGTAGGGCATTTCAAGAAATAGTGGATGACTCGATACCAACGTTTTCGAAAAGTGTTGGTGCATTGATTGCTTCGTTACGTCCGGATCGCGCCCTTTCCCCTCTACCACTCGATCTGCCCAGGGAATTATTTAAGGACCAGTGCGTTTTTTCTCGACAATCTGGGGCTTACACCTCATCCGCCCTACAGACCGATAGAAGCGAGTGTGGCACTCCTCCCATTATTCGATTTTCTTCACTTGAACCCCGTCTTCACGCGGGTCTTTTTGGATGCAACTTCAAATGCCAATGAGAAGGCATATAGTAATCGAATATCCCCTGTTCCTTATACTGTCTTGTCACTCTCATCCTATATACTAACTCACGCCTCGTCCTCAGCCTCTCGTCGGGCAATGTCATATGCTAACCTAACGATGAATCTACTTCTGATAATGTCCGAAAATGCGAGAGCAATGGAAACATTTTGTCAGCCTTCAATACAAGCAATTAGGCTATGTCGACAGGTAAGCCACTCTACTGACCTGCATTTGCACGCAATCTAATTCAATACGATACAGCGGCAACCACTATTGTCTACTCCCTCTCCATCACGTCCACCCCTTTGTGCGCTCCTGGACTGTTGCACGCTTTGGCTTCGGCATAATCTCCACAAACGCCTGGAGGTCCCTACTTATATGTAAGCTTTCCGAGTCGAAGCCATCTATCTCTGTCTAAAACCGACCCAGCACCTGTATTTCGACTTGTTATCGAGCGATATGGTATCTTCAGAAGGTCCGGAAATGTTTGGGTAAGCTATTTGTCTTCTGTCGTATGCCTCTCCTTAGCTGTGATATAGACTACAGGTGGCCAGAGCTTTGGTCAGCTCTACTTGGTTTGTTAGCCTTTCTATGCAATAGAGCAAACAACGTTGCGGTGGCCAGCGGCATGCAGAGACTCGTTCAAGAGGTCTGCTGAGAGTCTTTGATGCTCGGGGGTAGGAAGCTAATTAATTAATTTCAGACAGTCCTTTTGTTGGACCTGGTGCTCTGCAAGATGGAGGTTATTGTGCCTGCTCTAGAAGATATACACACGTTGGTGGTAAGCGACGCAGTGTATAATAATTCATCCAGTGTCTTGAGGCACGTTTAGTACGAACTTGTGCGATCGTCGAACGTTCTCCAAGGGCACACGTTGCTTCTGCAATCCTTTGGTCAAGACGGCCCCAAAGCGTCCCTCCGTTCAGATGCCGCATCCAAAGCTTTACGACACCTGTTGTCAGTTGTATCGCATTACGAAGGTCAACTGTCTGTAACATCAACAGGCACTGCCAAGGATGCCCTTCGGACTGTGGCCAGACTCATTGAGAAGGATGGTTTGTATGGTGCAAATGATGTCCGAGAAGCCGAAGAGCCCCCGTGAGTTGCTTTGCTGTCGTTTTCACAAGAAATGCTGACCCTGGTCACTGTTAGCAATCGGCCAGAAGATACGGCCGGGTTTCTCCGCTTTGCATACGAGGATGCGTTATCGCTCATGCCATAAGACCGCGGGAATGCCGCGTTACCCACAGATTAACGTCGTGTGATCAGCAGTCCGGGACATTACGGGTGGCATTTGGGTCATCGCATGTTTTATGTAAAAGACCAAGGGCGTAGTAGAAACAATTTTCCAACATTGGTGGCCAGTCCCTTCCTCTCGATATTACTGGCTTTAAGCTGCTAGTAGAGTAATAGCCGCAGGTGCCTTGTTTGCACAGCCTGAAAGGCTAAAATCCATTGTGAATGACTCAGGGTTTCAGTATACCAAATGAGGAAGGTGAAAAAAGTTTTTCACTGGATTGGTCGAAGTTGTATGCGTCCCCGAGCAGCGAGACGGAGGCGTACAGCAGAAACCGCCACCAGGGCAACCCAACGAACCAATAAAGCATTCTACAGTGGATTTTACGCTGCAGGGATGTTTCCGGCCATGTCTATGCAACTTGCGTTTTATCTTCGCATTCCCAGCATGATAAGATACGCTTTAAAAGTGTAATTATCGGCTCGGTGAAACCTGGCTCGGTGAATAGCTTCACCTTTTTTTGCTGGCCTTCCCCCTCTTCCACCCGCATCGTGTCAGTTGATTTCGGCCTTGAGCCTTCCACAAGAGCCATGGCTGCCCTGCGTCTTGCGTCCGCTCGTCTCAGACAGACTGTTCTCTGGTCTATCCTGCCACGAACCACTCTTTACAGGAGCTGGTCATCCACGGCGAAAGGATCCCGCTCACTCTTTGATCCACTTGATACCTTTACAGAAAGACACGTAGGTCCGGATGACAGCGAAACTGCCTTCATGTTGTCGCAGTTGGGCTACGATTCCATGGAGGACTTTCTCAGCGCAACCGTCCCTCCGAAGGTTCGCATCGCTGACACTAACATCAGCGACAAAGTCATTCCCGCTTTGAGCGAGTCGGAACTTCAGGCTCGTGCCAAGGAAATCGGAAACAAGAACTCCCAGTTTAAGAGCTACATTGGAATGGGATACCATAACGCTGTAGTTCCCCCAGTCATTCTTCGGAACGTAGGTCATTTCGGGCATCCCGATGTGGCCGAATGTCACTGAATTGCTCATCTTAGGTTGTCGAAAACCCTGCCTGGTATACTCCGTACACTCCGTACCAACCCGAGATAGCCCAGGGTAGGTCACACGATCACAATACCTGCTCCCCATACTAATTTATCAAGGTCGTTTGGAGTCTTTGGTGAATTACCAGACTATGGTCATGTCATTGACTGCTATGGACATCGCCAACGCATCCCTCCTTGATGAGGCGACAGCTGCTGCGGAAGGAATGATCATGGCATATGCCAATTCTAATCTCAAGAAGAAGACATTTTTCGCAGACAAAGGGGTCCTTCCCCAGACGCTCGCTGTCCTCGAAACGCGTGCAAAAGGGTTTGGAATCCGGTTGGTGGTCGGTGACGCGGTTACTGCACTTAACGACGATACCATGCGCGCCGACCTTTGTGGGGTCCTCCTCCAATACCCCGATGTTAACGGCCGGGTAACTGATTACAGGGCACTTACCAAAGAAGTACATGCGTCCGGCGCATTGGTCGTCTGTGCTACTGATCTACTTGCCTTGACGTTGTTAACGCCTCCCGGAGAATGGGGTGCCGACATTGTCTTTGGAAATTCTGCGCGATTTGGCGTCCCATCGGGTTATGGTGGCCCCCATGCCGCGTTCTTCGCTGTAACAGATAGTTTGAAGAGGAAGATGCCGGGAAGATTGATCGGCCGTAGCAGAGACGCTCTGGGGAACCCCGCCTACAGGCTGGCACTGCAGAGTAAGTGGCCACAGTGGGCAACGTCCTTCATCAATTTTAATGATATATCCAGCACGAGAGCAACACATTCGTCGCGAAAAGGCGACCAGCAACATCTGCACGAGTCAAGCACTCCTTGCAAATATGGCTGCCATGTACGCCGTCTACCATGGTCCCGACGGCCTAACTAGTATCGCGAAGAAAGTTCATTTCTTCACGCAGCTTCTTAAGGTTGCTGTCGAACGCCTTGGATACAGGGTTGTCAATGATACTTTCTTTGATACCTTGACGGTGAATGTTTCTTCCGCATGCGACAATGCAGAAGTGGTTCATGCCGCAGCGGCGCTCAAGTCCATTAACCTTCGTAGGATAGACAACTCTCACGTTGGCGTTACCCTGGACGAGTCGGTGTCATACGACAATTTGGATTCCCTAGTGGATATATTTGCTATCGCATCTTCTCGGACAAGGGACCACCTTACTGGCGTACCTCAACCAACCAGTCCCGGATACCCCGAATATCTTGCTCGCACATCCGAGTTTCTTCATCATCCCGTTTTCAACAAGCATCACTCCGAGACAGAGATGCTCAGATATATATTCCATCTCTCATCCAAGGACTTATCCCTTGTCCATGCTATGATTCCCCTTGGCAGCTGTACGATGAAGCTTAACAGCACTTCAAGCATGATTCCTCTCACATGGCCTCAGTTCAGCAATGTACACCCGTTCGCCCCATCCGATCAAGTCAGGGGCTACAAACAAATCATCGAGGTATGCGAGTGTCTATCGTCATGCTCCGAGGCCATACTTACACGTATCCCAGGAACTGGAGGCTGATCTTTGCAGAATTACAGGATTCCACGCATGTTCCGTCCAACCTAATTCTGGTGCAGCAGGTGAATATACTGGATTAACAGTAATTCGGGCATACCATGAATCTCGTGGAGAATACCATCGAGATATCTGTTTGATTCCTGTGAGTGCTCATGGCACCAATCCTGCCGTACGTGTTCTGCAGACTCTTCGTGTCACCACTCCATTGATACTCCCCTGATAATAGTCCGCTGTATTGGCTGGCTTGAAAGTTATCCCGGTCAAGACTCACGTAGACGGTAACCTTGACCTTGCAGACTTAAAAGCGAAGGCCGAGAAATACAAGGACAACTTGGCTGCATTTATGGTAGGTATTCATGCATCGTCCCAGGGCAGTCCTAATTCGTGTAGATCACGTATCCCTCAACATTTGGTGTCTTCGAAGATGGCGTTGTGGAAGCTTGTAAGATTATTCATGATCACGGCGGCCAAGTCTATCTAGATGGTGCGAACCTCAACGCCCAAGTTGGCTTGACGAACCCTGCAGTATGTGGTGGTGACGTCTGTCATCTGAACCTCCACAAGACGTTTGCGATGTTAGTACCCCGTCCACCTCGTTCTCACTTAATCTAATAGTTTCTAGTCCTCACGGAGGCGGTGGTCCGGGTGCAGGGTACGGTGTCACGTTCCAACATCTTGCATGATTCTAATCTCTACATTTATGGCAGGCCCATTTGTGTCGCTAAGCATCTTGCACCTTTCCTTCCCGAACATCCTCTCGTTGAGACTGGGGGTTCCAAAGCCATCAACGCTGTCTCTGCGGGTCCATTTGGTAGCGCATCAATTCTTCTGATCTCATGGGCGTACATTAAGATGCTGGGTGGCGCTGGTCTTTCGCAATCGACTAACCTTGCCTTGCTTAACGCAAACTACATGGCACAGCGGCTTGCAGAACATTACACAGTACGCTTCAAGAATGCGAACGGTCGTGTTGCACACGAACTGTTGATTGACCTCGCCGAGTTTGACAAGACTGCCGGACTCAAAGTCATGGATTTCGCGAAGCGTCTTCAGGTATGAAAAATAGGGTGAAACACGTTTCGTTAATCTGATCTATTATTTCACAGGATTATGGTTTCCACCCACCTACATGCTCGTGGCCCATCTCGACGTGCATGCTTATCGAACCCACCGAGTCAGAAACACTGGAAGAAGTTGACAGGTGCCTGAAACAGCACTTTACTATGTTTACTCTTTCTAACACCACGCAGATTCTGCGATGCTATGATCCAGATCCGTGAGGAGGTTGAGGACATCATCTCCGGAAAACAGCCGCGGGACAACAATCTTCTGAAGAATGCACCTCACCCACTTTCGGCCATAGTCGTTTCAGACAGGGAATGGAACCGGCAAGTCACCTCTTCCCATTTGTCTTAAAGCTAACATACCCTAGTCCATACACAAGAGAGCAGGCCGTTTACCCTGCGCCGTGGCTGCGGGAGAAGAAGTTCTGGCCGACGGTATCTCGCATAGATGATAGTAAGTCAAGCATGTTGTATACGCCATACCTTTTGGCTCACGGTTGCAAGCTTATGGTGACCTTAATCTTGTCGTGAGTTCGACCGTTTCTTACTCCCCTTATCCCGCTTATTTTTCCCTGCAGTGTGATTGCCCTTCGGTGGAGGAATTGGCCTCATCTTAAATTTTCTTTAATGCTTTATGCAACTGTGATAGATTTTTGGGTGACTATAGTGGTTTCTATTCCTGTAGAACTTTTACACGCGTCCTGTTCAACCACCACGCACTGTATGTTTATACCATTGACACTTGTCTCCTGTGAGACAACATTATCGAGGTTATGGTGATCCTATTCACTAGTCTATTAAGACACCGCCGTAACATGCATCGGCTTTATCACAAATCCTCCAAGTTCTGGCGGCAGTCTCTCCCAGAGGTCCGGAAGGTATCGTTGGATGCGGGAGAGGACTTCGTCCTGCTGATTCGACCTTGTAGCGAATGTCAAAAGTAACCGGACAGTGTCCTCGTTCGGTGCCACGTCTTTCTGAACTTTGCCCATCTCTAGGCAGACCATTTTCACAGCATCGTTCAACCTGCCCACACGGCACATGCATTCCACGTAAGTATCCCAGTTGCCCTGGTTGAAGAGGAAGGATCGCTCTGCAAGCCTCGAGTAAACTTTTTGGGCCAAAGGCCATGCATTGGCAAAGCCACATGCGTCCAGAATAATAGAAACGCTCGCATGGTCGAAGTTGTCACTCACGAGGAGCATTTCCCACACCCTGTATGCTTCCGCAAACAGACCGACTCGCTGGTAAGAATCCATAAGCTGGTTCCAGAGCAAGATATCGGGTGTGATAGTAGGGTCCAGCGTAAGGTGATCATGAACACGTCGAACGCATGCCGCGAGACGGTCTCTCATGTCCTCTGATGCATCAGGAACTAACTGGGCCAATCGCTTGAGTAGCTGGGCGTATATAGCAGGAGTAACTGCTTGCCCAGACAGGCGCATATCCTTCACGATTTCGAAGTAGTGCCATATCGACGGAAGGGACCCATCTTCTCCGAAGTTCAGCTGGGATAAGGTGCGCAAAATCGACTGGTAACCTCCGGCAGTAATACGAGGGGCGTCGGGACGTCTAGCCAATCGCCGGTACGCCTCCAAAGCTTCATCGACGCTGGAGGAGCAACGCATAGCGATCACAATCAATGAGGAAATGATTATATGACTTTGGAAAGGTATAGCTCTCGCCTCCATCTCAGCCAAAAGCGAGAGAGCGACTTCGGAATACTTCTGCACATCAACTGAGGTCCCCATCGCACGAAGAAGCGTGCCATACATATAGGCGTCTGGTCCAGCGGACCGCTCGCGCATGAAACCCGGATCACCGTGGCGGGGCACGGCGTTGGAAGAAGATGGCGGGATGGCACGCGCAAGGTCGTTGTATAACTCCAACGCGTGGTCAATCTGTTCATCATGGATCCTCCGGGACGCAGAGTTGCACAGTGCACTGATGAGGGGCTGTACCAGAGGAGCGCTGAGTGGCAAGCCAGTTGACCGGAACTGCCCGTAGCTGGAAAGCGCTGTCGCAAGATCACCCGCGCGTACAGCGTTGGTGATTATAATAGACCAGTGAGAAGATGATGCCTCCAAGTCAAGTGCTTTCTTAGCATATTCCAGATTGGAGGTGTGATGACTGCGACGCAATACAATGGAAAGGGTACGGTGATGGACCTTGTAGCCACTTTTCTCGAGGGCTTTGCAAAGCTTGAGCGCTGAGACTAACCCATGCCGTTCCACTTCAAGCTCCAGGTCTTCCTCCCATTCTGAGAGCCTTGGACTCTCTTTGATTGCTCTATTGCGGAAACGCCGGTCGAATTCCTTCTTGATTTGCGTTGCTTGTTTCAACTGGTTAAGGTTCGCAAAGCCGTCATGGAGCATGTTGGCGGTGTCTTCGTCGTACCAGAAAGTATACTGCTCGATGGTATCGAAAATCCTGAGGAAATCTTGCATTGTGGCCCCCCAGTCGAACATAACCTTGAAAAGACTTTTGAATATGCGATTATTGGGTGGGCATCCACTGTAGGCCATCTTGGACAAAGCGGTTTTGATTACACCGACATGGCCCATATCAGCACAATGCTCGAAGAACATGTGCCAATGGCGAAGACACGGCTGGACTTTTCCTGGTTTTTGACGCATTTGGGTTAGCCAGTTGAGCAGCGTCTGAGGGTTTCCATGTTTCAGTAACCCGCGAATTATGTGATCGTGCACTTCAGCCGTCACAGAAGGACCGCAAAGAGACGAGAAATTCTCCAGGATTTTCTCAATCAAAGCAAGGTCCCGAGGTCGCGCAGACCTAGCTAAGATGTCGAGCACGTAAAATATCCGACTCTCCTCCAATGGACGTCGTGGAGGTGAGGACTCGTCCAACAAGTTCAAAGCATTGTAAATCTGGGAATGGATCACGGTCAACATTTTATCTGGACCCTGCTGCACATCATGAGAACGGTTGAATGGTACAGAGTGCGGTGACTGGCTGAGCGTCCTTGCGCATATCTTCCTATCTGAAAAAATCCAGTTCCGTCTGGCTCTGCAGGATGCAAAATAGAAAGCAATTGCACGCCGTTCCAACTGAAAAGCTGCACGGCTAAAGGACATTCATGCGTGCCCAAATATTTGACGCGTCGAGAGACTAACACCCTTCATGTGCAACTTAGCAATCCATAGAAAGCTAGATGTCCGTACATTCCCTACCTTCTGAATTGGTGCAAGAATAGTCTTCCCTAGGCAGACCACGGATGACTGGACGAAAGATTCGTTTCCCTCTCGATTATGTGAGCCGTGGGAAGCAAGTTAGGACACGTCTGCTGCACGCGTGCGCCTACACTACAACTTGCACTCCATACCATCATGTCTGAAAAACTGAAGGAATTCATGGAAATCCCGCAAGAATTTGTGCGGGACGGTAACATGGTATGTGATAGAAATGGAATATAGATCATTCTGACGAGCGTTCACAGTTCCTAACTCGCTGCACGAAGCCTTCACAGAAAGGTTACTCTAAGATGTTCCTCAATTGCCAGAGTCGCTAATGCGTCAAACTAGAATTCTTGCAAATCTCGAGAGCAGTTGCGATTGGTTTTGCTGTCATGGGTTTCATTGGATACTTCGTAAAACTCATTCATATTCCAATGTGAGTAGGATTTTTCGAGTCTCCTTTCATCCTTCGACTAATGGCGTTTACATCAGAAATAATATTCTGGTGTACGTGAACCCTCTCCCCAGTATTACATTCTATTAACAAGCTATTTTCCAGCGGTGGAGCATAGAGTACACCATATACAGCCCATCGGATGACCGTCGCCTTTGTTATACTCTCGCTCATGTCACAATGATAATCGCTAGTACTCCAAGTTGCATTGTATGTCGGGGTGTCACAAAGGCAGGAATGATGTCTGCAAAAGATGTTCACCATGCAGCCAATATATGCGCACGGCAGAAGTTCATGACTTGCGATACTGTATAAGCATCCTGGTGCCACCTAACGATGGAGCCTGCTGATAGGGATTAGTACAGGAGTGGTGGCGGGTTAAATGTGGGGTGACAATTTGACCCTCAGATGAGTTGCTCGACACAAATTTACATAACAGCCAAGGTAAAGAAGACCAGGATGGGATGGGATGTCTAAATGTGACCGAATATGCAAGCCATACTCCACGTGAATCTCGCTGCTCCCTCGGGATGGCTCCCGGAACTGACTAGTAACAGGTCCGCTAGCAGTTATCGACGAGTAGCAGAGGAAACCTCGCCGATGGCTGCGCAAGTTCGACAGCGGGGATGAACCCTGCGTCCACAGTAGTAACACCATGCGGCAACAATGCAGCCATTTTGTCTGCACCATCTTTGGTGGATGACACAGGTAACACAGGCAGAAGTGCTGATATTAACATCTGCGTCCGCGCCAAGGTTTCCGAAGCACTACGGGCTAGGTCGTGCTGAGGTACCTTCTCAGAGACAGAAGACTGCGATTGATATTAGTCGATGAATAGTGCATTCGTACATGAAAATTCTATCACCTGTATCTGAACAACTGCCTTGTCGAGCAACTTTAAAACCGCTGAATCACTCTGCCATATCGAGATTACCCGACGAAGGTAGGACAAATCATAGAGTGCTTGGACATGGTCCAAGAAAATGCCCTCATCTACCACATGCACGAAAGCATCTGAAAATCTCGAAATGGTTTCGAGTGCTACACTGCTGAAGGGCATTGGACGATGGACCATGCCCAGGTCATGCAGTGAAGAAGAAAGCGAGTGCAGGCATTCCAACGTCAATAATGATGGCCCTACGTTTGTCGTTCCTGCTTATGAAATGAGAAAACTCTCCATCCCACTAACGGCGGCCATACCTCGATGAGACCGCGATGAAGTAATTCCCTTGGTATATCTAGTGATCTCACTTGATACCGCGTAATCCTTCCAGTAATCAATAATCCGCTCAAACAGAGTCCTGGCCCGCTGTCGAAAATCTGTCAAGATTGGGTTATCACCGTTCAGTGTCAGATTTTGACGCTTACCTTCTGCCACAATACCTCCACAGCCAATGCTTGAAGGAAAAGAGGATGTGGTTGACAATTCAAGGGCCAATCGACCATGGAAGACTAGACACCTCGCTCCTGCATCAGAAACTGGGACGGCGTTAGCTGGAATGCACAACTTTGCAACGAGGGAGCTGACTCTGATCTGTTACGAGCTGGTCAGTAAATCTAGTAAGCGCCTCGATGACATTAGAACAAAGAATTTCTGCTTCGGGCCGATACGCCTGAATTAATTCGCTAGGTCAAGCTGTTAGAACAACAACGCAAGTCAAAATCATTCAACATACCAATTTTGCCCATCATTCCCGGATATTCTTGCACGGTCCAACTGTAACGATGCCGCAGCGTCTTCCAATGTAGTCAAAACATTCTGTAGGCAAGGAGTCCGCCCCCCAAGTTGTTCGGTCAGAAGTGTTCTAGATGTTTGGAACGGCAATTCAAACAAAGAGGGCCTGCTGGCAGGTGGGGGGGGTACAGGCACAGGAATAGTGCCGTATATGCTGCGCAAGGGTGAAAATTCTTAGAACTGTCAGCCATTCGTTCACCGAGCCATAATTGAAATTATCACCTACCTGCCACGTCTTCAGGAATGAGGAGTGAAAGCTGCTCGACGAAAGCGTTCTCTGCGTTGGCGAGAGCTGACTTCCAAATCTCCATGATTCGCTTCTTTGCGGCTTCATCCACAAGATTGCTGAGAACAAGAAGCTCGCCGTGATTTAGGCTGCATTGGGATATCCATTTCTGTAAAGCCAACTGGACCCTCCATACTCCATCAACGGCTGGAAGTAAGGAAAATGCTCTATAAACAGCATCGCGGAGACCTCCCATGGATTGCGTAAACCAACCATTCAACTTATCCTTCAAGAATTCTGGACAAAGAGAAGAGGATGATGACGACAGATCAACGAAAGGCTTATAGGATCTGATATTCGGAGGTAAGAGTGAAAAATACGCGGAAGATGGGAGCATTGAAAGAACTGTCTGTGAATTAATAAGGAGTTCCACGGGAAGGGCATGCTCAGGTGTCGAACGACACGGTGACTCCGCTTGCATGTGTCCAAGAACACGGGTTGCCAGAGAAGTGGTTGTGGAGGAGGCACCAAATATCTCACGAGCAGCATTGAGAGTCTGCGAGATAGCCTCCAGAATAATTTGCACAGAGCGTTTGACTGCAATAGGGCGAACCATGTGCTGAAAATGCGTCGACTTCTCCAAAGGTGCTCGCACCTCCGCTGGGTAACCATTGTGACTTGATTGTCCGGGGATGTCACTACCTTTAGTAAGGAGAGTGTTCAATGTTTTCGTGCGTTGGGAAAGGTAGATGGTCAGGGTATCTGTCAGGGGCCGTGACTCGAGTATATGAAGGGTCAGGAGCGTTGCACAAGTCTCCTGGAAAGTGCTTTAAAAGAAGAGGTTCGACCTCCAAGGGAATACGAACCTGATATGGCTTCTCAACCGCCCTAAGAGATAATGTCGCTCTATGGATGATTTGCGTGCGAAAATGTGAAACCGTTTCCCATTGTCTTTGGATTAATGGGAATTGCTCCTACAAAAAGATCTGAATGAGGACATAGCAAGGACATGAGACGACTAACAAGAACATCCACGCCCTGATTGACCCAACTTTCCTCATCCATCGCATCGTCTCGTATCAAAGCATGGTGGACGACGCGAGCTAAGAGGAATAACCAAGCAGCTTGAAAGTACTTTTGTCGTTCTATTAGTCGCCATAATTGCTCAGGCGCGTCCAATAGTAGCTTTATATGGGCGGTCAGAATTTGTAAGGTGTGTAGATGTGCGTCTATCATATCGCACTTCAGGAAATCACTCGTGGACTGAGACAGAAACATACCCTCTCTATGGGCGTCTGGCACACGATGCTGCGCTGGAGGATGCTGCTGAGAGTGAATAGCACCACGTATTTCATCCAGAGCCTCTTGTACACGTTTCGCAGAGTCTGCAATGGAGATTATGACAGTAGAAGATTGGAGCAACTCGCGATAGCGTTCCCTACGCTTTCGAATTACAGTCAAAGAGCGGGCAGCACCCCAGGTATCTTGACGCACCCAACCATGATACGAAGTTCTTCCTGCTTTGCTTCAGCATCAGCCCTGGTGAGTGAAGTAAACAGAGGTCTAGCAATGTGCATGCAGAAAGTACCGCAGTTGAATTTGCTTCGTCCGAACTTCAGCTATCGTATGCTTGGAGAAAAGCTGATCGGGGTCAACAAGGTCCGCGATCTCGTCTTTGAGTCTAATTGGCATCATGCTGTTTGACTGCAAACCCGAATAGGTCCCATTTACCACTGGAGCAGAGGGAGAGAATGACGCCAGCACGCTTGGGGACTCCAGGCTATCTGAGATCTGGACGTGGGGTGACATGGACGCGACTGTCGATTGTCCACGTCCACCAAAGGACTGAACGCTGATTATATAATACACCTCCCTCGACGAGTGACGTTATCAAGCAAAGCAATTACTGATGCCAACCAGCTATCTACAAAAGCTAAAGGTCGAGACTGATACATTTCATCATTGTTCCTCGCTGTCAGCGCTCCCTGAGTCAGCGACGTCCACTTCAGCTGGGCTAGATTTTCGCTCTGTAGCAGGAGGTACAGATGGGAGGGGTACTGTGCGTGATGAGGAGGGTCCATTCTGGACAGGCAAATTATTTGATGAATTGGCCAGGCGCTGGTCCAGTGCCTTGAGAGCAAGTGCACTGCCAACTGCATCAGAAAGCACGGAACTTGGTCAGCTAAAAACTCACCGTCGTCTTTCCGCCTCTGCTCGGGCACCACCAGGCAACTGGTTGTATCCAGACTCGATGTCATGGGGAGCCGATGAAGGGATCAGATGTAATTTAGTAGCGACCTTGAAGATTGTGTTTCCAAGTGTCGACACCGGTGCACTACCCGTGTGTTAGACAGGTTACCGAAGATCCCGGTAGTAAACCTACTGGAGGAACGGAGGAAACCAACTAGTGAGAGCAAACGTTTCGCTCCGGTCTCCATATGTAACAACGCCCCCGATAGTGTCCGTGGCATTGCGCTTGTAGAAGCGAAGATATATCCATGACACAAACCATCCAAACTGGATGGCGATATACGGACATTGGAAACCAAGTAGGGTCATGATGACGGAAAACGTCATATATGCCATTGGCAGTCTCTGTTTCGGAAATTGAGCTAGAAATTGAATGGAGAGGGGGTAGCATTACCTTCACACGAGCTCTTAAGAAACCAAATATTTGCACCTGGTGCTCAGGTATAATTTGAGTAAATGCCACCAGTATGCTCGTGAAAAGAGCCATTTGACCGTGGTATTGCATGCCATACCTAAAAGTACGAATCAGCCCCGAAGCGGTCAAAGGGGTGTCACCAGTGCTCACAGGAACAGATCCGCATCTCTTGTCGCCACGAACTCGATCCAGTTGAAAGCAAAGGCGATGAAGTTCGGGATAGTTACACATATGAAGATGAATTTCAAGGTCTCAATGGTACCCCATAGACGCTCGAAATACCGTAAGCATGGTGGGATGACGATCAACGAGAAAATAAGCTAAAAGAGAGTTAGACATTCGGTGTAATGGTAAACGGGATAGGCCCACCTCGATAACGGTCACTTCCACTAGCGCCGAGGATACAAATGTCCACGGGTAGAAGAAGCTGGAGCCTGGTACAAGGGTTAGGTATGGTATGTATATGGTGTCGGATGTCCAGCGAATCCAGAGGTACAGGGAAGACGCCGCGATAGTTGCAAATGAAAAGCCGCGCGTCACGGGCGGTATCGAGGTGAGATACTGAAGCGGCGTCGATAGGATGGCCATTTTGACTGTTTTGTCTACTAGAACATCAATATATCCAGTCGGTGGTTTCGACACTCCAAACCCCGAGCCCAGAGAGAAGTAGGTGTCGTCCGTGTCAGCCGCAAGGATGCCTGATCCGAGTTTGGCTGTGTTTTGTCTCCATGGGTTGGTTACGTCAGCATATCCATTCCATATGCAACGTTGACGATGGTCGACTACGACTTTCGTCCAGGAGGTTCCCTCAAGTTCAAGGGTGGCGTTGCAGATGGGGGAATAGTCAAGAAGTACGTGCACAACTCATAGTCATGATTGCGACTCTCATAGAATCAGGAAGAAGAAGAAGTCCAAGTCGAGATCACAGGTCGAGGATAGCCAGGACAAGGAGCGCATAGGCTCCGAGGATGCGGACGCCCCTTCCGGCTCTGCATTAGGCAGCAATCGCGGGTCCCCTTCTTTATCTGGCGAGAATGACAGAAAAACGGATGCAGAGCGACGCTTTGAGCAGGTCCAACGGCGACGAGTAAGGCTAATCCTACCATCTGAGAGTGATAGCTGATTTAAAGAGCGATAGCTTGCTGAAAAGGTCGCAAAACTTGCGAGTAAGACCCACAAAGACCGCGTCAACGAATTCAATACTAAACTTGAGGCACTCAGTGAGCATCATGACATTCCAAAGGCACGTATTACACACATTGTTCTCTGCAGACGTTTACAGCTCATTTCTAGGTTGGTCCAGGATAAAACATGCAATTCCCCTCCTATATCAGGAGCCGTTCCTCGACCTCCCCAGCATTTTCCTGTACCATGCGCCTTTCTCTACTGGCATTTTTGTGATATTCTTGTCGTGCCGCTTCATGTACTAGCCTACCTTCGAGAATATATACTGGATACAGGGATCGGAGGGGCCGCTTATTGTGAGCTATTTGGTGTGCTGCTGTGGATATAAGTAGCACGGATTAGCGGTTCACAACTCCGTGACAACTCTTGACCGCATCCCTCACCTCCATTCGGCTGCAACATGGCAGCAGCACAGCAGGTTGAAAGAAAAGGACACATCTGCCCACCCTCAAATGCAAAGTACCCATCAGATAGATGGGAGTCACTGTTCGTGTATGCATTTATATGCAAGTTCACCAATCTGCGCGGCAAAGTGGAAGGGCTGGAGAGTGCATTGGAGTGAGTGCTCATCCGCTCGATTTGTCCATCACCCGCCTCGTTATAACACGCGATTTCACCTGATGACAGCTTCGAGAATGCATTACTATCGTGTGGACCAGATCCAGTACTCTCCAAGATACTGCAACAGTTTATCCTCAATTTGCGACCACAGACGCGTAACTTGAGGTAAGTGCATTGCCACTGCAAGTCGTGCAAAGGGAACGCCTGATCTCATTGAATTTTTTCAGTGTAGACCAAATATCCTCAACTCTCTCGAACGTCCTTACAGATGCCTTCAAGGGTTCGGAGAGAACGGTGTTTTGGGATGACCAACTGGGGGCGAATGTAGACCCTTTTGCCAAGTTGGAAGGCGGTATTTTTACCGCTGATTGGGATCTCAAAGTAGGTAACTCTTCGAAAGTGGTACACAATAGCCCCTAAGACGCGTCATTATCTCTTCGGAACAGCTCAAAATTTTACGCCAGCTGGTGGAGTTACAGTTACAGCACTCTGCAGACATTAAGGCAACCATCGATCGCGCATGGGGCGTGACGCAGAATAAATATAAAAAGAAGGACGCCACCAATGCCCCTCCTGATGCATCAGACTTAAGGAGCCGGGAGAACCTGCAGCTTGTTCCTCTAGGTCAAGACCATACAAGAAAACGTTACTGGGTTGTAGATGGTTCGTGTGTGGTTCATTTTTGTTACCCCATTACCTATTTGCACGTATTTGGTGCAAGGCCGCATTTTTTGGACCCCCATGATATCCGGCGTTAGCCGTTCTGGATGCTGACCGCCACTCTGGGATATCTCAGATTCACCGCGGGTGTATGTCTCGACCAATCCTTGGAAAGTGACGGCAACATTCCAGACCGCGTCCTCGACGCGTGCAGATTACCTCGCCTTGATTGAAAGCCTGAAGGTCTCTGCTCCTCAAGGCGAGAAGAAAAGCAAGATAGAGCAAGCTCATGTCGCATTGGTCCAGTCCCTGGAGAGTCGTATTGTGACTATCGATGCCGAGTTCACGGTAGGTCATATTTTGATTATGCTGATGTGCATCGAGGTCTTTGCTGAAATGACTTGCAGCGTGTACAAAGGGTCCGCCGCAAGATCGAACAGAGACAAATCCTCATGGCTCAAGCCGAAATTAGGGAAACACGGACACGCCGCCAAACGCGACGGCCGGACTACGTGTATGATGACATGGAAAGCAGCGAGGCAAGTCACTGACTACCGAGGGGTGATATTTCTCATTGATCATACCCCTTTGCCACACTTTGCCACAGGACGATGCTGACGAATACAATGTTGAAGAGGAAGATGACGATGACGCATTCGAACAAAATGGTGGCTCTCATTTTCGGACCGACAGACGATCTAGTCGCGCATCTGGCACACAGGCGCAAAGAAGATCTACTAGGGTTACTAAACGCAAACGCCCCTCGCCTGAATTTTTTGCACATGAATGGAGGGGTGAAAGGCGTTCCTCTCGTCTTGAGGCAACAGAAGATATGCAGCTTGATCATCCGCCTAAACGTGCGCGGACGGAGGAGAGTACAACGAGTTCAGGGTCAGCTGGGTGGAATGTCTTCCCGCCGTCCACTTCTAATGCCAACCCAAAGCCTAAGATGGACGGCGCCGCCGCAGTAAAACCCAACGAGATTGCAGTGGAACAAGTAGGTAAGAAGAAAAAAAGCAAATTTTGGTTCTATGCTGTAGAACCTATTCCTACGCCTGGCAGTAATGGGTGGTCTGGAAACACAGCTCTGGGCGCCCCAAACAGCCATAAATGTGACGCGCATTTGGGACCTCCTGGAAATAGCAACGGTCAGTGTGCCACGGACCACGATCCTGGCGAAAAAATGTGGTCGGGTAGGCGTATTGATGGCAGCTCATCGCCTTTGTTAGAGCAGTGCCATTTTTGATACGGTGTGTTTCCAATAACTTCTCCTTTGTGTATTTTCCTTGCAAACTATGGTTCACGTTTCATCCATACCACTCATAGCACTATACTCATTGTCACGCATGTCATTTTATCATATAATTGAGCATTTGTTCCAACTTAAATTTATCGACAAGCTGCCTACTAATGTACAGATTTTGATCTACATTTTTGTATGGTTCCTTGTCCGAGCAACCACACCATCTTTCTAACCAAGGTAAGTCCGCGGTGGACTGGGCGGAAGATGAGATTTTCCTTGCTGTCGCAATTGAAGTTTCCAATGGCGGGAGTAGAAATATTGGCTGACTACATATGATAAAGGACGTTATGTAATAGCGCGGTTCACCAAGTTCACTAACTTTGAAGTCTTGAGGCCTGATGCTTTTCAGGCTCGCAGAGAATGTTCTTCGCAGGATTTCTCGATTACCATTTCGACCCCAGCCTTGTCTTTCCCGCAGATCGCTGTCTTGCACGACATCAACTCCAACGAGCGCAATCATACCCCCGTCTCCAGATGATTTCGAACTCGTATCCCTCTTTGATCATCCCCGAGTCAGCGAGAAGTCACGACCATTATCCATGTCGGGTATATTCCAACACGCGCAGTTAAATACCCCAACAGGCTTCACTGTGTTAGCTGACTCCACTCTGGTACGCGCTCAACTACTGACGGAACGCATTCTACGCGCTCCCCAGTCAAGAGGCGAGCTTTTCAAGGTGGTCAAAAATCTTGACAGGCTCAGTGATCTGCTTTGTGGTGTCATTGACCTTGCTGAGCTTCTTCGAAACGCTCATCCCGATCCTGAATGGGTGCGGTCTGCGAACGAGAGTTACGAAAAGCTCTGCGAGTACATGAATGTGCTTAACACAAATGTTGGGCTGTATCAAGTGAACGACTTCCTTTTTCTAGTGTGGCTTGTACTTATAACATGTACAGGTCTTAGACATGATTCTACATGACCCCGAAATCGTCAAGTCGCTTAGCCCAGAAGCACATCAGACTGCATTAATCTTTTGGCGCGATTTCGAGAAGTCTGCCATACGGTTACCACCGCAGAGCAGAGCGAAATTTGTGTCACTGTCCTCTGAAATCCTATCCCTTGGCCACGAATTTGTCACTCAGGCTTCTGCGCCACGACCAGCTACTGTGATTGAGCCATCGGAATTGGAAGGCCTCGAGGACAATGGAATGGGTGCCAGACTTCGACGACAGGCTTCATCTACGCAGAAGGGTATTCTCGTGTATCCCGGGTCTCACCAAGCCCATATGATTATGAGTTCAGCCCCGAATGAATCACCACGACGAAAGCTATATGTTGCTTCACATTCAAGCACTCCCCGACAGATAGAATGTTTAGAGCGATTACTATGTGCACGCGCAGAACTAGCACGGTTAGTAGGCTGGGACAGTTATGCCGGCATGACTCTTCACGACAAAATGGCAAAACATCCGGGTGGGCAACATAAATGCTCAGTCAATTCATTATTAACGCGTTCAGGTTGTCATTATAGAGCATGTAAGCCAATTCTTGGACACAGTATTGGATCAGACGGCTGGACATGCACGCGAAGCATTACATGCATTGAA
>Ga0307518_10000172_pt1 | contig 48404 bp, 66 predicted proteins | sample 25_EM_MG_FD_203889 | JGI IMG/M metagenome (GOLD analysis project Ga0307518, IMG submission 203889) | Populus trichocarpa ectomycorrhiza microbial communities from riparian zone in the Pacific Northwest, United States - 25_EM | ecosystem: Host-associated > Plants > Roots > Unclassified | place... | reverse complement strand
GTCAATAGACAGGCGGAGAATGCAGTAACCACAACGACGAAGTTGAAGGCTGGATGTATCTCGTCGATGAAGGTGGTGATGATCAACTGCGTGTCGGCGGACTGCGACATCCTGATCGACCAGAGGGTACAGCCTGTCTTGTATCCCAGAGTCAAGGGGTAAGGCGTTCCTCTAGGTACAGGTACTACTAAGGGAGAGTGGTGAAGGGAGGCGGAGGTCGTCGAGATGCATTATCTACTCCCACAGCGAGGCCTGTCCATGCTTCCTTCCTGGTGTTCCGGACGGTGATGACGGTGATAATCGGTTTCGACGAGATTCTTAGCTTCTGGTGTACCGCGTTGGGCGATTGGCGTACTGCGTTGGGCGACTGGTTTCTGGGGATGCTGGAGTCTGGACACTGCCAACGGCGAATTAATATAGCGAACAGGGAATATAGTAGTTGGGGCGAATATACTAGTAGTTGGGCGGATAGTAAATTTAGCTGGACAATATATTACATAAAGATTATCAGCCCTCGACGCTTTCATTTGTATTTACTTTCGATGTCATCATTTAATTTTTCAGCGGCAGTGCGTGCCAGCGGACATATGATCAGACTTGACCAAGTATGTACTAGTACTTGTGGTTGTTCTTAAACTCTTATGTATTCATACAGATCCATGATAGACTTCTCATCTTGTAAGTAAGTTTTACTGACTCAATTGAGATCTTACTATCCGGTAAGTCACGTCGTGTTTTCATTATGATCTCGACTGTTTCTTCCGTCAAATCTGCGGAGCAGACTCAAAATTGACGAAGTTTTAAATTAGATCTGAAGACTACCCGAAGGATTCCATCCCATTATCTGATGTGACTTGACCACAGCTCGCATGCGGCTTCACTCATCATCATGCATCATCGCCAAATTCCTGTCTACACTCCCCCTGCTTCTCGGATCATATCAACAATATATCCGCGCCTTTCAATTCCCATTCCGGAAGACGGCTCCACATCGACCGTAATGATCGCGTTGTCACGACCAAGTTAGGTGTTCTCAATATTTGCCGTTCAACTGACGTTCAGCGGTTCGAATTTAAGTCTTCCGTGTGTGCACCTGGGTCCAATGGCTTTGTGGGATCTTTGCAGGTGGCCTGGACGACGCTGGTAAGTCGTTATCTCGCGATTTGCTGCCAGGTCTTGTGGCACGCGCTGACTTTCTGCAGCGAGCCACACTTCGACTCGCGTTGAGTCGATCTCGCCGCCGCCATCTCTTCCGACGTGTCCGCACGGTCTCCGGTGCCATTCGACCCATCAGCACGGTTGCTGAGATGCTCCGACTTGAGTATGTGCTGCCTCGCGGCTTCAGTACCCAGGTACGTACCCGTATCATTTCCATGGTCCATCCTGGCTATTTCAGTGCTGTTCAACACGCTCGACACAACCATCGACCCCTTGAAGCCACTGGATTCCTCTATGCACCATCTCGCACCTCCAGCACCCATATATACACCGGTACCATCATCGCGGCCTGTTGCAGTGCTATCCAACGCCTTTGACACATCTGTTGGACTACCAGGACCGTTCGCGTTGCCCGTCGAATCCTTCGTCTCGCCGCTCGCACACCTTACCTGCTCCCCCTCGAGCGGCAGTCCATGTCCTCATGCATGTTCTCGTTGCGCTGATGTTCTTCTTTACAGTAAAGTTCAGCGTGCTTGAACTGCGGTGGGCCTTGTCACACCACACTGATGACAACAATCACTCTCATCGGTCAGCAGAGGTATGGCAACGCATGCTGCAGTATGCTGGAACTCTTGCAGCGTCATCATTTGCATGACGGCCACCATCGTCGAATCCAACAGCTTCAGGAAGTAACCGGAGCCCTACCATACGTCTGCGTTCTCTGGCGAAGCGTGGCTGATCGAGCTGTTGATAGGTCATCCTGAGCGGATTGTTGCGAGCTCGGAATGCATGCCCAAGTATTTGCAAGGCTTGTAGATGAACTTCATGAGCTTGAACCCAGATTTGTGTCACTCGAAGAGCAGTTGGCCATCTTCCTTTACATGAGCGCCACAGGCCTCACCATCAGGCATGCTGGTGAGCGCTTTCAGCGTTGGAATGAGACAGTATTACGGTACGTCAATTCACCTTTGGATCTGCACGTACGTCTCATTTCTTCCGGCTATTTTTGCAAGATGGTCATTATTTTCTCGTCTGCCCCATTCTACACCAGCTACGTTCACATGCCTGCTCCTGATGCCGACCAAACTGAGATGCATAACAATCCACGGTTCTTTCCATACTTCAAGAATGTGATCGGTGCACTAGACGGCAGCCACATCCATGCTGCACCAGCATCAAGAGATCGGGCAGCATTCCGAAATCGCAAGGGTTTCTTATCGCAAAACTGTCTTTTTGCTTACTTTCTACTTATGCACTGACGGGGTGGGAGGATTCTGCAACCGATGTACGAATCTACCAGGACGCACATTCAAAAGACCTACACCTCACGGAAGGCAAATACTTTCTTGCAGATGCCGGTTTTCCACTTCGTTGTGAACTTCTCGTCCCATATCGGAACGTACGCTACCATCTTGCTGAGCGGCGCCGGGCACAATCGAGGTACACTTGGTTTTATTACACTGAATTTATCATGCTGACCTTCATAGGCCCACCAACAAAGAGGAACTCTTCAACCTCTGACATTCATCTGCGCGGAACGTTATTGGGCGCATATTCGGTGATCTCAAGCGTCACTTCCGAGTCCTCCTCCTGCCGCCAGACTACAGCATGGACATACAGGTAACCACTCACCATTTTTAAATGATACAAAGCTTATTCACAACTTCATTCGGCTTCACGATGTTGATGAAGATCAGGTAGCGGGGCAAGACCATCATGACGAGTGCGATGGGAGTGGAATTGGTGGCGACACCAGGGAGGTATGCTCTTTTTGTGATCAGATTGCTCAGGCCGTGTGAAATGATTACCAGCAGATCATCCGTGGGGGGGGGGGCGCTATATGGATGATGATGATATCTCACATGATTCCGATGGTGCATGAGATGCCGGTGACGTTGATGTAGACTTCACATATTTGATACATCTCATACCATGCCAATTGTTACCACTGTTTCTTGCTGTTTCTCAATTATTAGTGTTTGGCATCTCACAAGTTTGACTTGAAGGATCAACTCGAGCGAACGATGTAAAAATTGGACGAGATACAGCAAATGATACATGATGACTACAACATCATACTTGGTTCTGCAACATTCCCAGCCTCCATGCGATGCTCATGCATCACATACTCCTTCCGTTCGTCTTTGTCCTCGGTCAACATATATACCTCTGTGAAACCGGTGCTATGGGCAATTGAAAACCGGATGAACGTCTTGAGATATCGTGGGAGATCATCATCTTTTTCCTGCAAAACTCGGAGTGCCTGCTCCCTCTTCGCCGAAGCCTTGCCTTGAGGCGTTGCTAACGAGGTGGTGATAGACGTTATAAGAAGATTGAGTGAGCCCTGCATGTCAAGTATAAATGACTCTTCTGCAACTTGAGATGCCGCTTTGCGAGTGCGGCTGGATCTACTAGACTTGGCGTAATTCATTGCTGAATCAAGGTTCATTCGTTTCGCTGAGGAAGTTGCACGACTAGTATAAGATACTGTGGAACGTGGAAACCTGCCTGATATGTTGCTAGTCGACATTTCCTCGTCCTCGTCGCCGACTAGTTCGGAAAATGAGTGCTTGCTGCTGCTGGAGGGATGGCTATCAGAGGAGGAAACTTGGGGCAGAAGGCTGTATGGAGCCTCCCCTACAACACCCGCAGCATTGGAGGCACCTGGGGTAAAGGCGCTTGCTCCACGAGCACCATTTGGCATAATCTCTGCCATGAGATTGTAAAATTCCCAGCCCTCTGATTTGAAAAAGCGGATATGGAAATGGTCCTGGAAGAGTATGCGAAGGTTGTGAGTGCATTGATGAAGGGAGGATCTAACCGGATTCACATACCTTGACATAATCCTTCCACACTGCCTCAGCATCATCCCCTTCAATACCAGCGCCACGGACATTGTCCCAGTGACATCCTGACCTCTCTCGATATGATTCAATCTCTATAAATGTTTTCCGAGCCTGGTATGCTGCTATCCAGTCAGTGGAGAGTGACCAAAGTTGTAACGATTACTCACATAGGATACCCATTTGGTCTTCACCGACTCCGCTGTCTTCCTCGGGCCTGACTCAAGGAATGGGGCAAGATGATCAGCTGCAGCTTGGTATGTAAATCTTTTGAAGTGCCCGTCATCCCCTACTTGATCGCGGTGCTGATGCAAGAAGTCGATAAGAACTCTTGTTTCCTCTGTTGACCACTGTGCCTTTGGAGGTTTCGAAGAAGGTTTTTGAGACATGGAAGAGCTAATGAAGGAATCGATTGTGTATTGAGACAATAGAGCAGCAAGGGAGGCAACAGAGGCCCATATGAGCCGTCGATGCTGGATATCTGGTTCAGGGTAATCCATAGTGCCACATTGGCTTTCAAGCTTCAGACTCATGATGTGAAAGCAGCCACCCCACCCAAACATAAATAAACCAAACCAAAGGTAGCCGATGACGCTGATCACCAACGACAACAACCCTCAAGTACATATGTTTTCATTTTCATTTTTTTACTAGCTATTATCACAGGCCCTCTGCGTGCACACGATGAGACATGGTGTTTCGATTTTGCAATATCCGAGGTCAAGTGATAGTACCTTTTTTTGCAGTGACACCAGGACATCCGATGTATGAGTTATGATTTGGCGGCCCATCATCACCTTCGACAGCCCATTATCAACACGACGACCGTATCAACAGGCTGCTGCTGCACCCTTGTACTCGTGTGAACAACCGCACCTGTGGGTTGACCCATGTCGAACACTAACACCACTACATACGGACCATGTCACTTCTCATAGATAAACATTCTATTGGTATCAATTGTTTCTTGTATCCACACAAGCGTGCCACCTCTCTGGGCAAGGTACCTGCCGTCCATGACGGCGCTATTTCTGGTAGTACACATGATCAGTAGATCTAGTACGGTATCATAAATCCATGGTTACCCAAATAATTGATAACTTGGGCAAATGCATTTGTTCAACAGTAGAAAAAAAAAAGGACAGACGTGTCCGTATACAAACGCAGACACCTCACACTGCATTGTCTTTGCGGTGCCATTCCTGCACGGAATACTGCTCCAGCACATGGTCATCGCCATCCGGCAAACATGCAGGCTGCTTTGAGAACACATCGGGTTCACCGACCTCCGCGCGCAACGGAATTAAGCGTGCATTCCTTCCCTGGCTAGACCGCTGGGTGTTCTCTGAGACCGTAGACTGGTGGGTACGGGCCCACTCAGACCCTGACGCCCAGATTGTTGCACACAAAACGCCAATGACAGAGACGTAACTGTTTATGAGCATGAACATGGTTCCCACAGCATAGGAACGGCTTGTGGTGATACAGATGAGTTGAGCGATATTCATAATCAGCGGGAAAATGAAGTTAGCGACGGCGATGAAAAATATTTGCCGGATTCGCTCCGTAACGGTATTGGCTACAGTGCGGTGACGGTGAGGAATGCCAGTGGCACCTTGGAAGCGAATAGGCACTTACACAGTTTGAACATGGAAGTTCTGGAATGCAACTTGTACAGGAAGAAAGTAACACTGTACCTGGATTTATTTGATGAATAAGTGCTATTTTTTGGGCCAGTAATGAGAGGAGAAATCTTACATATTGTCTAAGATCTGCATTGTCCACTCAGCGGTGATGTACGGGTTACGGAACCACGTAGCCTCCGCATGCTGCACAAGGGACTGCAAGGAGTACGTGGACTGGACGAAGTTACGGAGATAGAGGGACTATCCATAGGCCGTCAGGGCTAAAAGGAATGGGATAACGTTTGCACACACCAAGGTGATGAGACGGCCGCATTTGATGCATGCGGGAAATGCAAAGACCTTGAAGAGCGTAAGCCTCGGTGTGATTCCGATGGGGTATAGTGCGAGGAGGCGGGTGAGCAAAATCGAGTCGTAAAAAAGCGGGGGGAAAATCGCGAAGAAAATAGTAGCAACGTATACACTCTCCGGAATCACATGGAACGGGTCGAGGATGGATTTGCCACTTGTAATGCCATTCAGAATGCACAAAACAGTAGCCACCAAAATGGCAATCACATTCAGGCGGAATACAGAGCGCTTGCGCGACTGCGGCGTCGAAAAGACGAACAAGACGACCAGCAAGGTCAATAGACAGGCGGAGAATGCAGTAACCCCAACGACAAAGTTGAAGGATGGATGTATCTCGTCAATGAACGTGGTGATGATCAACTGCGTGTCGGCGGACTGCGACATCCTGATAAGGGCACAGGTCTTGTACTATCCCAGAGTCAAAACCTGAGAGGATAAGTTGTTCCTCTAAGTACAGGTCAGCAGTACTAGGGGAGACTCGGAGAGAGGTGAAGGAAGGCGGAGGTCATTGAGACGCATTATCTACTCCCACGGCGAAGCCCGTCCATGTGCTTCCTTCCTAGCGTCAAGCTTTTGGAAAGCCGGACGGTCATGCTCGGTTTCGACGAGATTCTTGGCTTCTGGCGTACCACGTTGAGTGATTGGCGCGTTACTGCGTTGGGGAACTGGCTTCTGGGGACCCTGGACACAAGGGATCAGTTGATGGCGGCGAAAGTAAATATATTATGTAAAGATATCCCTCGCTTTCAATGTCTTGTTTCTCTCGAATCATCTACTGATTAGATTTGAGTCTTAGAATTTTAGTCATACAGATCCATGGTAGGCTTCTCATCTTGTGAGTTTCAATTGAGATCTTGTCTGGTAAGTCGCGTTGCGTTTTCATTATCTCGACCATTTACATAAGTTCTTCCTCTCGTGGGGGCCAGACTTCGTTCATCATCGCTAAATTCCTGCCCACACTCCCCCTGCTCCCCAGATCATCAGCAATATATCTACGCCTTCTAATTCCCATTTGATGGCTCCGCATTGACCGTATCGCGTTGTTGTGACCAAAGTAGGCGTTCTCAATATTTGCCATCCGACTGACGTTCCCAGGTTAGAATTTAAGTCTTCCGTGTGGACGTTTGGGTCCAATGGCTTTGTAGGAACGTTTTCAGGGCTTTGCAGGTGGCCTGGACGCCACTGGTAAGTCGTTATCTCGCGATCGCTGGGTCTTGTGGTACACCCTGATATTCTGCAGCTATCCGCGCTTCTTCGACTCGCGTCGAATCGACGTCGCCGCCGCTCATTGTACTGCCGTCACCATCTTTTCGTTTGCCCTGCCACCGCCACCACTTCCTCAACTGGCCCCATCCCGATTCGTCCAAAGATATCGAAACGCTCGACTTGCAGTCTCAATCGCCGCATCCTGCAGTACGTAGATGTACGTTCCCATTGTCAACGTGAATTCGTTTTCATCGATCAGGGGGTCTTGCTGCATCGGTTTCAGGTTTATCTGGTGCGTATTGCACCTTCATCTTGTTTCAACGCATTCTGACATCATCTTCATGTCGTTTCAGCCGTACCCATATCATTTATAACGCTGTGCACGTCTGTGCACCCAATCGACGCGCTAATACAGTTCCCGAAGCCATTCGACCGGTCTCCATGGCTTCTTCCACCTTCACCAGGCAAGTTTGGTGATTTTATCTTTTTTCATTTTTCTGGTGAGCCTGTAGGCATCATTACGTCATTTTCAGTGCTGTGCACGTCCATGTGCACCCTCGACGTGTCCGCACGGTCTCCGGTGCTCCACCTGGAGTATGCGCTGCTTTGCGGCTTCGGCACCCAGGTACATGCCCGTATCATTTCCGTGGTCCATCCTGGCCATTTCAGTGCTGTGCGACATGCTAGACACATCCGTCAGCCCCTTTGAAGTCACTGGACCCCTCTATGCGCCATCTCGCACCTCCAGCACCCATATATGCGCCCCTACCATCATTGCGGCCCGTTGTAAGCACTCCGCCGCCTCCTGCTCGCACTCGGGTGACCCGCTCCAATTTGGCAGTCTCTCCTGTGCCTCTCGCAACCCTTGTGGCTCGTCCCGCATTTTGTGCACTCGCTCTGGTACCTCAGGTATGCTTTCTTCTTCATTTCTGACTCCTTTCAGCATGTCCGACTCCTGGGTTTCCTCGCGGTGCAGATCTGCGCTTGTGCTCCATGCCCTGGACATATCCTTGCTTTTGACGGTCAGGTCGTGGACGCATTTGGAGGCATGTCAGGCGTGGTCATCAAGTCGGGGCATGCTAGTGGATGTGAACTTAGTTGTGAAGGTAGTATTACTATTATATAGGTGGTCAGAACAAGTCGAAATAGCTGGAGATAGGTGACACATGACATGGCTATTTTTTCCTGCACTTTACTCTGCTATTTAATGAGGAGTGCTGGAGTGTTTTTTACCACACCGCTTGGCAACTCTACACAAAATAGACCATTACAACTAATGGGAATGGCTGACGTAATCACACACATTGCCAGAATTTCACCAAGTCCCTTTGCCCCCTTAAACTAACGTTCGCACTGCTGCGACTCGCACACCAGCGCACCCGACGACACCGATCACCCTGACCACCATCGACAATTACAATAACCCCGCCTTGACCACCACCACCCCCAGCAGCGGCATCGACCACACCACCTCACCGTGATCGCACCCACAAGTATTTTTTCTTTTTGTTTACTAACTATTATCACAGGTCCTCTGCGTGTACACAGTGATGAGACATGGTGTTTTTATTATACAAATCGGTCAAGTGATCGTACTCTCCGTAGTGACACTTAGTCTAAGCTAAACTTTCTTCCTAGAGGAGTGGCACCAGGACATCCATCATTATCGATGTACGAGTTATGTTTTCGACTTTATTGGGCGCAGAAGAAGCCTCCCAAGAGGAGGAACACTCGTCACGTTTAGGGGGTCAGCGACGATGTATTTTCCGCCCTCGATTTCCGGCGTGGAAGTTGCTAGCAAGGCAAGTGTGATCATCTTGATCTCTATTTACTGGTTTAAGTGACGAAGGTCGCGTTATTTGTATCGATTTACTTACCAGTAACTGCTAGAATGCGTCCAGGACATGCCCATCTTCCGAAACCGAACGGCAAGTAACCTTGGCCAACTGTTGATGAGGCAGGTCCTTCCTCCCACCGACAGGGGTTAAATTCTGTGGCATTTTTGCCATACATTGTTTGGCTACGATGGGTGAGAGTGGTCAAAGGGTAAATGAGATTGTCTGCGCATGCACGGTAAGCAAGGTTCATACCATAACCAAGGACGGCAAACCTTTTGGAATGATGTGTTCACCAAGTGGGACGTCGCGAGTTGTCGCTCGGACGACACTTAGTGTGTCTCCTTTCGTTCTAAATACTTCGCGTATGAATGAATCCAGCGTCGTCGAACGACGTAAGGCTTCATATGATAGCCTTTGGATCCCATTGTTATCTATGCTGTCCGCAACGACAGACAGCTCTTCGCGTATGGCAGGTATGTATTCCTTTCGCGTAGACAACTCGAACACGACCCAGACTGCGACAGCTGCCGTCTGATGGACAGAAGCAAAGATAAAGCTGCGTCGTCAGGCAGTTTAGGTGAGTGAAAATAGACGCATGCAGGACAAATCAACATACCCAAGGACCAATGTGGACACCCACAATGTCGAAAGGATCGAAACATGACCTTGATCGTCGGTGTACATCCTGGCGATGTAGTGGACTAGCGGCTCCTGAGAGTGGGTTAGATCACACGCAACCGCTGTAGTAGGTACATTTACGTCATGTGTTTCTTCCTCGTCAAGCTCATCCAATGTGCGCGTGTGTAGGGGTCGGTATTTGCGACCACTCATCTCTTTCCATATAATTGGAACGATGGCCCGGAAATATTTGAAGATGATAATCCCCGAAACCAATCTAGCCCTAAGTATTCGTTTACTCTTTGGATGGGGAAAAGGAATCTACGGTGCGTACCATGTGACAACTTTCCAGAGCGTCGGATATGTCCGTGCAAAAGGCGAAGTGTTTTGGTACATCCCAGTCATGACCGCAATTGCATGTGCAGTTTCTTCTGTGACCTGTAGGTTGAGTTCATTTACGTTATGCTGCAGGTGATAGTTATGATAGGTCGTGAGTACCAAAGATATTGTGGTACCTCTACTCAATGTGCTTACCTTGCCCAGAGCAGCAATGAGCATTGCCTCTGCGATGCAGCGATGCACGTGTGCGAATAGATCAACGCCCTTTCCAGACAGTTGTGATTCGTCTATCATTTCTTTTGCGCAATTGTTGAAAGTAGGAAATACTGACATACCCACAAGGCAGCGTCAGAGCCTGGGACCATATCCTTCGAGGCTAATACTTACTTTGATCCACTAGTTTATCTATTCTTGAGATGATCCCCCCGGTGACCATCATGTGCACATTCTTGAAGAATCTTCCCTTGCTCAGGGGTATCAAAAACCCCAGATTGAGAATCTATGGTGCACATCGTAGGTCCACACGTCATATCATTTATATTAGATCACTTACCCTTGCCGTTCCGTGTTCAAAGCTGAAGTTGTGGTCATCTGCCAAGATATCTTTGGTGAGTTCTTCGTCAACAATATACTCGAGCTGTGTAGACGCTTTAGAACACGATTAAAAAGAAGGAGGTCCTACCCACTCTTCCTTTCCTCCGCACACCAATGACAGGCCCGTGTTTCAGTAGTGCCGACTCATAGGCTTCCTGAGGACATGTGAACATTTCGTCCGCCTGGCCAGGTAGTGATGAGTTAAATTCGAGATTAGGATACCATAACTCACAGGAATATCTATTATTGGAGGATATCGATATTTCTTGCTGTTATTTGACAACTGTTGGGTATAAAGTGAGGTTTTCTCCACATATTAGCAAATGACACTCACCTTGGAACGCTTCCGTTGTCGGATGAACAGGAAGAAAATGGCGAAAAGAATTAGGGTCCCCATAATTGGTAGTCGGCGGCCGTATCGTGCCGGAAGTGTATGGAAGATGAGAAGCGAAGGCGTGTTGGAATAAGATGCACAGTGATCAGTTGCAGCCCGTGTGGGGCAACAGGGCAATGATCCCGTGGCTGGAGACCCCATTGACCTCTCTGCCTTGGTAATCTGATTGGAGGAACTGAGCGAGATTTATCTGCCGGTATACCATCTTTCTTATACTTCCAATTCGCCGCCTGTGCTCCCCTGCAATGGCTAATGGCAACATTTTTCTGGCGCAGCTGCGGAGAAAGCTAGTCTCGAATTAGGCGTTACAGTGCCCTCGGCATATGCCAGAGACTATAACGTCTGGGAACGTTCCGTAACAATCACTGATCTAGCCACAAGATCGCGCCCAGTCCATCCACCACACAATGGACGCATATTTTTTCAGTTCCTTCGAGGCCACTGTGGACGAGTTTCTCCACACACAGGAAAGTTCCCTGAGGGATCCAAAGGGCGCTATGACGAGTTGGGGAGTCTGGGAGTGTAAAGGGGGATACCATTTATGTAAGTTGTGGGCTGCTGCCACTGCATCGACCAACTGTTGTGCCCGTTCATTTGCCAACTTAATACAAGCGGTCTTGTATGGAATGCCGCACCACAGTGCTTCTTTTGGGCGTGGGTTGTTCGGTATTCTATACAAGACCGCTTGCATCGAGGCAAGTGATAATCGATAATCGATTGCTGTAATCAACGAGGCAGGTTGGTCCGCTCCGCAACTTACACAAATCGTACCCCTTTACACTCATCAACTAGTTGATGCAAACAGCCTTGCGACCTGTACATACTAATCTCGATCAACTTGATTGGCACGCAGCTTTGCCATGTTGTTTATTACTACTACTCCATTTGGTGCCAACCGGGAGCAAATGGATTTAACAAACTGCTTCTGAGCTGTGATGGAATGCTATGAAGCCGACGATGCCAATCGCACGCTATTTATTGTGTACAGCTGAGTGTACAATTTAGATATACTATGTCGTATGTACCCGCACTATTAGTATGTATTGGTCAGGAAATAGTAGTCTAAGAATAGGAGGAAGGATAATGAAAATAAATTGACTGGCTCAAGAGCTCGGGTATAAGGAAATGTTCGTCTTCCCGCAGAGACACAAGTGGTAAGACAACGCAGACTAAAGAAAAGAAGATGTAGAATATCGGCTGGGGGGTCGTCTCTTCACTTACGTAAACACCCGAAATGCTCGGGCCGGAGCTTGGTTGGCCATCCAGTATCGCGGCCGCGCAGGCCCATCCGCTGTCCATCCAACACCAAGAGGTACGAATGTCTTCGACTTTTGGATACCTGTAATCGTTGACTTGTCTGTTTGTGGTGCTGTAGTAGTTTCGGACACAATGGTGGTGGAAAGCAAACAGGTGGGCGCTCCACAGGTTCTCAGCGTAGCTCGAATTGCCACGTTAGTTGGATCGATCGTAGTTGCACTTTGTTCTGGAACTAATTACGTTCGTCCCACTGTTATCAATGTCCTAGTGTGGCTCTTCTGACGTCCTAACAGATCTATTCGGGTAGGTGGAGATCAATAGCCAAGTGCTTGCAGATCCCTGATTGTGACTGAGGCGCTTAGCTTATGCTCCGCAACTCGGAGCTCGTCTTCACATCTCTCACACCCAGGTCAATATCGTCGGGCTAGCTGGAAACTGTATGTCGTCTCTCTCCTCTGCGTTTGAGCATTGTTCGAGCTTACGTCTTATAGTTGGTGTTTATATTTTTGGACCCGTATGTGGTCGCATTGTAGATGCCAAGGGACCTCGGATCACTCTCATCGGGGCCTTCATATCCCTGCTAGTTGGATACACGGGAATAAAGTACATATATGACGATGGCATTGGCTCAGGCGCATCCATCTCGCCAGTGCATTTTGCCATGCTCGTCATGTGCTCGTTTTTAACTGGCCTTGGAGCAATCGGGGGCCTATCGTCTGCCATAAGTACTACGGCCAAAAGCTTCCCACAATCTTTGGTACGTAGTCTCTCCATGCTTCCAGATAGCTATTGCCGTTTACCACTTTCTGGGAAGAGCGTGACAACCAGAGCTTATCTCATGCCTTGTCTTCACAGCACGCTACAGCGACAGCACTCGTTCTCTCAGGTTATGGGCTCTCCGCCTTCTTTTTCTCGACCGTTGCGCACACTTTCTTCACAGGCGATACGTCAGCTTTATTGAACTTACTTGCCCTCGCTACCTCCATTCCCATGCTAGTGGCACTGTTCATCATGAGACCTATACCTCTCCCAACAACCTCTCCGAGTCTGAGGTCAAATAGAGACCAAGACTACGAAACAATCTCAAGCGGGGAGACAATACAATTCATTCCAGGGCTCGATATTGATTCGGTGGACAGACAAGAGCAGGAGAGTTGTACACCTCTCCTAGGCGATCGGTCCAGGAACGGTGGTGCTCGTGTAGGCCAGTCTTCCTCCGCAGCTGAAATGGGCCACTCCCACGGTGCGAGTCCCCCACGGGCTGATAAACTGCCAAACGTATACGGAATCCAGCTCTTTATGACTCCCAACTTTTACATTTTTTTGACCATCGTGTCACTTTGTAAGTCTGCGAAATTCTCCCCTGAGTTCCGACCCTAATGAAACCCTGAAGTGAGCGGAACTGGCCTAATGTGTAGGATACCTTTGCAGCTGCCAGGATCATATCCCACTGACGAAGTCGGGTGCAGATATTAACAATGTTGGCTCGATCTCCCTGGCTCTCTTGGCCAAATCGAACCCGGACTATGACCAAGTAGAAGCTTCTAAATGGCAGAGCGCACAGGTATCGACATTGAGTGTAGGTAATTTTGCTGGCCGAATACTGTGCGGTAGGTGTTCCCTTGTCCAATACATGTTCTCTCGCTCAACTGACGCTTCACAGGACTCATCTCGGACTTCATACGCACCAAACTTCACCTTCCCCGTGCATACAGCTTATGTATCGTGTCTTCACTCTTCATAGTATCGCAGGTACTCGCAATCAGCGTTTCGCGGGTCGGTGCATTATGGATCGCAACTATATCGCTGGGACTTGCTTATGGAAGCCTCTACGGCGCACTGCCAGCGATACTGATTGAGTGGTTCGGTCTAGGTGTGTGTACAATGCCTCGCCATACCGATTCCCATGAATGAATGCGCTGGCGCCGCTATTTCCACGTTCGCAGCTCATTTATCCGAGAACTTTGGATACCTATGCTTGGCGCCACTCATTGGCGGGAACCTCTTCTCGATCATGTTCGGGCGCAACCTCGATGCGCATACTTCGAGTGCGGACCCGAATGTGCCCCCTGGTTCCGGGAGCGGACATACATTGCGAGGGCTAATATCTCGCGACCTTCCGACAGAACGTCAGTGCCTAGTTGGACGGGCGTGTTACGTATCGAGTCTGCGCGTCACGTTGATGGCATGTATTGTTGCACTGGCGCTGAGCGCGTGGGCTGGGATTCGGGAGAGACGACGGAATCTAAGGGACCTCGAGTGAGTGTACGCCGTGCAAGGTCACCGGCGTCATTCGACGCTCGAGTAATTCAAAGGTAACTGTATTCACCTTACCTATTACTGTAATTGTGGTTCAACATCACGAATCCTTTTCCACTCGGGGTCATACATACATATCAGCAGTCATTTGGTATTTAGTTAAGGGCATGCAGAATATCATTTTTCTGGGGGCTTTGAAAAGGGTATACGTGACCCAATCCAATAGTGCCAATTTTCTAGCCGCTGGTATGAGGAGTGCGGTACCTGTAGCCTTGGAATGTGTATATAGTAGGAGATGGTACGTACCCTAATATGCAAGGGCGACGTAGCCTGTCTATGACATTTTGTAGTACTTGGTGGCAAACTGACAAACCAAGCACTGCAAAATTTCATGGGCAGGTCACCAGACTAACTAGGAGGGGCTGAGATGATCGAGTCCTAGCTAGTCTTCCCTCTCTTTGAAGGAACAACTACCTTCCTTCAAATTTTGAGGGTTACCTAGAGAGATTCTGGGTCACCAGCTGACTACCTAGTAGTCCTTCGCATCGAAGGATGTCAGAAGTAAACTTTGTGTATGTTTGTGAGAAGAACAACGTTAACCAATTACGGACTTGAGTTGAGCCTAAGCCTCGCAAATGGCGCAGTCCTGTCTACCCCCAAGAACGTCTGGCGCGTAGTGCTTGGGTTGCGCCGTATCATCTCATTATTTCTTTGCCATCGCACTGGTGGTGCGTCCGTCGGGTTCGAGATGTTCTCAGCGATGGATGGTGAACGGAAGATCCCAAGTCTTCTAAGTGTACCCCGGATTGCCACCTTACTGGGTTCTATCCTCGTTGCTCTCTGCACTGGCACGAACTATGTATGTGCGACCGTCATCTGCAGACCACTTGTAGTCCTGACCTTCGCTTATATACTGTAGATCTATTCTGGTGGGTGGACGTTCACTGTGGACTTGATGCAAATTCCCTGAAGCACAGCGGTGCCTAGCCTATGCACCACAACTCGCAGCGCGCCTTCACATTTCACATACCCAGATCAATGTCGTGGGTCTCGCTGCTAATGGTGACGTTTCTCAGTCTCGAGGGTAGGCATCCGTTTTGACACACCCCAGTTGGCGGAACCGTTTCTGCACCTCTACTTGGCCGCTTCGTAGACACAAAAGGCGCCCGGATTCCGCTCATTGGAGCTTCCTTATGTCTTCTGGGTGGATACTCAGGATTACAGCGCATATATGATAATGGTATTGGAACTGATACATCCATCTCACCGACTTCTTTTGCCATGCTTATAATATGTTTGCTACTCACTGGTTTGGCAACTGGGGCTTCCTCAGCTGCCATCAATACCACAGCCAAGAGCTTCCCGAAATCGGCAGTGAGTTGTCTATTATTTCGCCCAGGACGGGCGTCCTGCGGGAAAGTGTATCGAGTTAGTTCTCCCTTATGCCATGTCTTTGCAGCACGCCACAACGACTGGCCTTGTTCTATCTGGCTACGGGCTCTCGGCCTTCCTATTCTCAGCCATTGCGCATACGTTCTTTCCTGGCGATACCTCAGCTTTGTTACACCTCCTCGCTCTTGGTACTTCCATACCCATACTAGTGGCATTACTTGTCGTGCGACCCATACCTCTCCCTCCAACCTGCACGAGCCCAATGATGGATGGAAGCGAAGGATATGAACCAATTCCCACAGGAGATATTATACCCCTCACTACTGGAGCCGAATTTAACATGGTGAGTATACCATCACGGGAGAGCTGTACGCATCTTCCGGAGGACCAGCTCGAGGATGCAGGGCATCATCCACCGGAATTGTCGCCCACCTTAGAAACGGATTGGGTAACAAGTCGTAACCACTCACGGGCTGATGGATCGCCAGATATACATGGAATCCAGCTCCTCATGAGTCCAGACTTTCACCTTATTCTAGCTATCACTTTACTTTGTAAGTTTAGTGAACCTACATCTGTGGCAGCGACTTCTGATGACATTTGAACTTCAGTGAGCGGAACTGGCACAATGTGTAAGGTCTTCTCCAATGTGTTGTTGCATGGTCAATTGACGAAATGGACGCAGATATTAACAACGTTGGGTCCATCGCCTTGGCTCTCTACGCCCAGTCGAACCCGGAGTACGACCATCTAGAAGCCTCCAAATGGCAAGTTGCGCAGGTTTCGACATTGAGCTTGGGCAACTGTGCTGGTCGAATCGTAATAGGTAGTGTTATTCTTTTCCGTCTCTTTGCTTCCAAACTAAAGCTTTATAGGACTAATCTCAGACTTCATGCGCTCCCATCTTCACATTCCGCGTGCATACTGCCTGTGTATCGTGTCTTCGGCATTCATAATATCCCAGGTGTTCACACTCAGTATTTCGAACGTCGACGCGTTATGGATTGCAACTGTGTCGTTGGGATTTGCTTATGGAAGTCTGTGGGGATCCATGCCGGCTATCATGATCGAGTGGTTCGGTCTCGGTAAGTCCATGTGCCTCCTCCTGTATCGCGCACATATAGGTTATTCACGGGATGCGCAGCCCATCTGGCAGAAAACTCAGGATGGTCCGCGTTTGCTCCCCTCGTTGGCGGGAACCTTTTCTCGATCATGTTAGGAAGAGATCTCGATGCGCATACGCCAATCCAAGTCTCAGCATCCTCAGAACTCCGGCGCACATGGACCGCGTTACCGCGGGCTGGCATGCCATCAGAGCACCAATGCATACTTGGTCGGCAATGTTATGTTTCGAGTATCCGAGTTACACTTGTGGCGTGTATTGTTGCGTTGGTGCTGAGTATGTGGGCTGGGATCCGGGATGGACGACGTCGTAAGTCGTGAGTCGTGCGTGGTAGGGCATGGTGGGTCTTTGTGTGGCATATACAGTAGAATTAATGCATGTAGAGTTGCACTTGGTCTCCGGGGATGTTTTTTTGCGACTTTGCATTATGTAATGGCAGTAGCTAAGTCGTCTCTTCATTCAATGATTGATCCAATTGAAATTCTCCAAAACTCGTCATGATATCCCTTTCACAAATGCTACTAAAACACAGGCGTCGGGACTTCCATGATCGTGACCAGTGATATCCACCAGCCGCCTGACGTGCGGAATGGTGTTGAGAAGCTTGGTGTTACAGTATTCGGATTACCGCCTTTACACTGCTATTATTGACACACTCACGTCAAGCTCCAAGCCATGGTCCCGATTATCGCCCGAGGAGAAAGGACGGGTCAGCTTAGGCCAGCTCCCATACCCACCTCTTGAACGCGATGTCATTCCCGCCCATAGTCAAGGATGCGGAGCACAAACTCTCGGATCTTCTCAGCATATCTAGAATTGCCTCGCTGCTGGGTTCTATCCTTGTTGCGCTCTGTTCTGGTTCAAACTATGTATGTCTGTGCGAATCAATTATCATCTGTGCATTTTTCCTTCTAATACTTATAAATACAGATTTATTCCGGTGGGTTCAGGTTTACGATGGAATACTTGCGACGTATTCTGAACAAAATTGGTGGCCAGTCTACGCACCACAGCTCGGAGCTCGCCTGCACTTGACAAATACCCAGCTCAATATCGTGGGACTCGCTGCCAATGGTGTGTAGTCTCTCTCTGACCCGACTTTAAGCCTATCTGTCGACGTACGCAGCTGGTACATACATTTCCGGCCCTATTATGGGCCGCGTTGTAGATGCGCATGGGCCTCGTATCCCGCTCATGAAGGCTTTTATCTTTTGCCTCGTGGGATACGGTGGGATAAAGCGCATGTTTGACGAGGGCGTTGGCGCAGGTGAAATCCTCTCCGCGCAGCAGTTTGCAATGCTTGTTTTGTATTCGTCGTTAACCGGTTTTGGGGGCGGTAGCGCCACATCCTCCGCCGTCAATGCAACGGCCAAGAGTTTTCCTCAATCGACAGTATGTTTGATCTTTCCATTCCCCCCAAGGAAGAGCATGTTGGCGAGCACTGTGACTCAGATGCTGGCTGCTCTGCTGAAGGAGTGTAATTAGTGCAAATTATCTCATGACTCGTTTCCACAGCACGCGATAACGACTGGCCTTGTCGCCTCTGGTTACGGAATCTCGGCGTTCTTTTTTTCGACCATGGCGCGCACCTTCTTTCCGGGGGATCCGTCAGCCCTACTGCTTCTCCTGGCTCTCACCACATCCATGCCCATGCTGTTAGCACTATTTGTCGTGCGACCCATTCCCCTTCCGTCAACTCATCAACCTCTGAAGGCAGACCAATACGAGGACCGCGATTCAACTTCCAATGAAGCGGTTGTGCCTTCCATTCGTAGTACCGGTGCAGTCGGCATACTTACCAAAGCAGTGGGCATGATCGAAGGAGATGAACGTCAACCTCTCCTTGGAGTGTCTGTGTCTTCCATTCCTGAAACCAATGCGGTCGGCATAATTGAGGCAAATAGTGGTCAACTTGGAGCAGCCGTGTCTTCTGTTCGTAGTAACGATACAGTCGGCATCCTTACCAATGCGGTCAGCATGATTGGAACGGATAGTCGCCAACCTCTCCTCAGTAATCAGAGGGTTGCTAATTATCAGGGTGTCCCTGAATCATCAACCCTTGCAGAGATGGAGCTAGCCATTGGCCAGAATCGTTCACAGGCAGAAGGATTACCAGACATATATGGCATCAAGCTCCTCAGAAGTCCAGACTTTTACCTTCTCATCACCATTGTATCACTTCGTAAGTTTTGTCCAAGCTTGACTTTCCCTCTCTGACGACGTCTTGCAGTGGCAGGGACAGGATTGATGTGTCAGTTTTTTTTTTGTCGCAGAAGGGCGCTACTGACACAGCGACAACGTCGATGCAGACATTAATAATGCTGGCTTGATCACTCTGGCTCTGTACGTGAAGGCCAACCCAGCCTACGATGAAATAGAAGCCTCAGCATGGCAAACCGCACAAGTATCGATTTTGAGTATCAGTAACTGGGCTGGCCGGATATTAATTGGTAGTTTATTATTTTCTCTATACGTTGTTACCCCTGACAAACATTGTAGGCGTAGTCTCGGACTTCATGCGAACTCATCTCCACCTGCCTCGTGTATACAGTTTGTGCATCGTGTCTTCACTGTTCATAATTTCCCAGATGGCAGTAATTAGTGTGTCGAGTATCTCCGGGCTGTGGATGGCAAGTGTTATGGTGGGAGTTGCATATGGTTGCCTCCTTGGGACGCTTCCCTCGGTTGTCATAGATTGGTTTGGTCTGGGTGAGTGCAATAAATCCTTTGTCCGTATCGTGTACAGAAATCGCTCACGTACTGATCACCGCGATCTATTGACCGTCGTCATCGAATGTGAATAGCCCATCAATCGGAAACCTTGGGATGGGTAATGCTATCACCACTCCCATCCGTGAACCTCTTTGCAATCATGTTTGGGCGAAACCTCGACGCACATACGCCAAGCCAGGACTCGGAATGGCCTGCGCTTACTCAACGTGCTATCCCTATGTTTAGCAAGTTAATGCTGCAGGACATTCCATCGGAGCGTCAGTGTCGCATCGGTCGAGAGTGTTATGTATCGAGTCTCGGAGTCACACTCGTGGTATCTATGGTTTCTCTGATGCTGAGTGTGCTGGCTGTGATTCGGGATAGATGGCGGAACCGAGCGAGGGCGAGGAGTAACGAATAACTTTGGGGGAGGGAGGTCGGACCCCCAGAGGGCGAAAGACGGGTCGGCGTAGTTGAAATCCATTGTACTGTATTTTCTGACTATCAACGGTATGTCTGTGGTAGCAATCATGTCCCCTGTTCCACCGTCTTTACATCCACGCTGCGATGCAAGAAATGTTGCACCACAGTAGCTGAATATGCACTAAGCCGAAGACGGAATCCTTTTTTTTAATTACATAAATGCAATTATAGTGCTTCGGGGTGAACCACCCCATGTTGCACTCCACTGACTAGTATGTACATACCTACGGGCCTCTGTGGCCTTTAAAACTACCAGTATTTCTATACGAACACAGTCCCAGCTGCTCGATGAAGATGCAGTGGAACCAAGAGGAGGTCAAGGGTACTACGCCACTCTCTGCAAGTGACCACTTAGGTCGAGTCCTGCGTGGGAATTAACGGACAGGTAAAGGACGGGTGCTGTAGGCGGGGTGAGAGCATGGTGGTACAATGTACTTGATGCAGAGTGCTGCTATCCTCTTGGACAGGTCGGGATAGTTTGAGTATTGATTCTTCTTCGTATTTAAACTGGGCATGTGGTGACGAGCATGGGGATGTTACAGACTGAACACACTGCTGTGATCTACTGGGACGTGAGTGCGGACCCATTCTTCGAAGTGGGGAGAGAACTGGAAGCAACGGGAGGTGGCGTGGTCTCGGCACTTGGGGTAGAAGATGGACCGTTGTGGACCGAAGTGTATCTTGACTGCTACAGCACGTTCCGTGCACACTTCACACTTCCATTGCAGTAGTCTCATGTTGACTACTCCGTCATCCATGAGTAGCCAGTACCTAATTCCGTCATCCTCCCCTTGTACATAGGCACGACATTGTTCTTCCAGTGGCAGGCTAACGGATGCATTGGAGGTGATCTTCTGTTGGCTCCGGGTGAGGGTCAGAGCGGGTTTCTGACTCTGAGTCCGTATCTGAAGACAGGGCTATCAGGTCCTCTGTCGCCGTTGGAGTGGTTTGGTTCGGCTGGGAGCTGGGTTTAGCAAGAGGTTGGGCTGCTGACGGTGTGGGGGTGGGCGGGTCTGGGCGGGTGGTGGCTGCGCTAGTCTTGTCTGTTGGAGTAATGCTGACAGTGGCGGTATATTGCCCAGGGTTCTGTTTCTCTTGTTCAACGGAATTTGAGTGTTTATGCGTCTTTTTCTTCCTGGCAGAGCAGGTGTTGGTGTTGAAATAGGGTTCATAGCTGGTTGTTCCGGCGTTGAGAAGTTCTAGGATAAATAAGAAGATCGCCTTTTTCGCGATCAGGGAGGAGGATAGAGTTAAGGGGGTGCCGATACAGGTAAAGGCCATCTTCATGAGGCGTGCATGGAAGGTTGGGGAGAATTCGACCCACGAGAGTCGACCGGTCTCATCTTTTATCGCGGCGACTGTTTCAGCAATAAGGTGGGCTCGCGAAAGATATAGTCTGTCTCGGAAGGTGTTCAATATGAATATGTCAACTGACGAGAGATTGGATAGTGGTTTCGAGTCCATTATGGTTTTTCAACCGTGGGAAAAGCCCGAGCTGGTAACGAAAGAAAGACGGAATCTCATAAACGCGGCCCCTCTTCGCTTCAGGTTGTATTCAGTACTGCTCTGCTCTTCAGGCTTGCCTCGGGATGGCCGACGTGAAACGCAACATTCCGAGTCTCCTCAGCGTGCCCCGGGTCGCTACTTTATTGGGATCCATCCTGGTTGCTCTCTGTTCTGGTACCAATTATGTCCGTGCAACTTCATGTAGCCAATCCACTTGTTCTGACGCCCGCCAATTCAGATATTTTCCGGTGGGTAGACCTTGATAAGTCCAGTTCCTGCAAGATCCCTGAACCACAACGATGCTCAGCCTATGCACCGCAACTTGGAACTCGCCTCAATATCTCACATACTCAGCTCAATGTCTTAGCGCTCGCAGGCCATGGTATGCGCCATATCAAATACCACCACTCCGAAGGCGTCCTCATGTTTGTTCGTAGCTGGATTTTACATCTCTGGACCCGTCTGGGGTCGCATTATTGATGCTCGTGGACCTCGAATTCCGCTCATCGGGGCTGCCGCGTGTGTTTTCATTGCGTACGCAGGAACGAAGCGCATATATGACGATGGCATTGGTACCTCCACGTCACTCTCGCCGGTGCTGTTTGCCTTGCTCGTTGTACTTGCGATGTTCATCGGCTTCGGGGCAAATGCAGGCCTGAATTCAGGCGTCAATACGACTGCCAAGAGTTTTCCGGAATCAGCTGTGCGTATCCTGCCACGTCGTAGGAGAGGCTACTAACGAATGGACTGATAGCATGCTACCGTGATTGGTCTTGTCTTTGCTGGTTTGGGCCTCTCGGCGTTCTGTTTCTCGACTATCGCGCACGTATTCTTTCCCGGAGATACATCTTCTCTGTTACACCTCCTTTCTCTGTCCACCTCTCTACCTATACTGTTCGCCTGGTTCATTGTGCGGCCCATCCCTCTTCCCTCTTCCCACCTGGATCCTAAGGCGGACCAATGCCAAGCTCATGAGCCGATTCAGAGTGGAGAACCTGCACCTTATATCACTGAGACAGATGCCCGTACAATAAACATAGGAGAACCAGACTATCTCACTCCTCTCTTGGGGAACCGGCATGAGACCCACGATCACTGTGTATCCGAGTCATCCTCTGCTCTGGAGATAGGGCAAGTCCGGGACCAGAGCACTGAAGCCGAGAGACCCGACATCCATGGAATCCAACTGTTTACTAGTCCGGACTTTTATATTATTATCTCTATTATGACACTTCGTAAGTCGGCATCTCGTTGTAGATTGTTTTATGTCTGATTGCATCCTGGAGTGAGCGGAACGGGCCTGATGTGTGAGTTGCTCTCCGTTACTAGGGGTTAGTTCTCCCCTGATGCACCTGGTCCAGATGTCAACAACATTGGATCGATCACCCTGGCTCTCTATGCCAAGTCGAATCCGTACTACAATCAAATAGAGGCTGCCAAATGGCAAGCCGCCCAAGTATCGACATTCAGTATCGGCAACTGCGCTGGTCGTTTCCTAATCGGTAACACACCCTTTCCTCATACTCTCCCGCTCACTTAGCATCTCCCGCAGGCGTCATCTCAGATTTCACACGCACATACCTTCGCCTACCCCGTGCATACTGCTTGTGTATCGTGTCCTCAGCTTTCATAATCTCCCAAGCATTCGCTATAGGTGTGTCGGACGTAAGTGCGTTATGGATACCAAGTATTCTAGTGGGGCTTGCATATGGAAGTGTGTGGGGGGCATTCCCGCCAATCGTGATCGAGTGGTTTGGCCTGGGTGAGTGCACATAAGCTTCAACTCACATACTGCTATTCATGAACTCCTACGCAAAAGCACATTTATCGGAGAACTGGGGATGGGTCGCAATGTCTCCACTTGGTGGCGGCAACATTTTTTCGATCATGTTTGGACGTAACCTCGATGCGCATACGCCAAGTCAGGACGTAAAGGCTATTTTACCGGGTGTCAAGCGTGCCGTAGCTGCGTTGGGTATGTTGGTGTCGCAGGGTGTTCCACCACAGCGACAATGCCTGGGCGGTCGGGAGTGTTATGTATCTAGTCTCTGGGTCACACTGATGGCTTGTGTGGTTGCGCTGGCACTGAGTGCGTGGGCTGGTATTAGGGATGGGCGGCGGAGTCGTATGAGGATTTAGAGTAGGTTGTGGGCATGCATGAAAGGTTCAGCAACGATGATTCATGAAATATATATACTTGGTGACCTAGCAATGTGTTCAACGTTCAGGTATCTATGTCTTATGTCTGGTCAGCGTACGACGTGTATGGCACAATCTATACAATGGCTCTGGCAAAAAAAAAACTACCTTCTACACGAAAGAATACAGACAGAACACGAAACAGACTCAGATAACTTAGCTCACAACGACAGAGATGGCAGCACACAGTTCTGTACGAAGTATTCATGGAACCGTCCGTCTTTTGTCAGTTCGGGATGAAAAGTGGTCATCAAATGCTTGCCCTGGCGAACAGCCACTATCGTTCGGGGGTCATTGGGATCGAGCTGTAGCGGTGCGGTAGAGGACTTTGGAACGGTCCCAACAGGTAAACGAGCTACGACATGCATCGGCGGTGCATCTGGAGATGGGTGCAGTGCCAAGATGACCTGGGATGGGTGTGTCCATGGGTTTGATCCAAGTCAGATAAGAACAAAGACGTACGGGTGCACGAATGAAGACGCCCGTGAATGGCCTCTCTGAGTTTTGCAGCCCATCGACTATCAGAGGTGCCTCGAAAGATTCGACCTGACCCGATGAGTCATAACATGCGCGGATGACATTTATGACCCATACCTGGGAGCCCCATCCATTTCTAGCCACTGTGACGGACATGCCGCCCAGAAGATCTTGTCCGCCTTTTTTGGTGTTCTCTACGACCTGGGCAAGGAGGATGGCACCTGCACATGTTCCCCAGATTGGCTTCGCCTTGGAAAACTGTCTCAACGGTTCCAAAAGGCCAGCTAATTTCGCCAATAGCGCAATAGTAGTTGATTCTATGGAAGGTTAGCGAAGGGTGACATAAAGGGACACGCCGTGCACCTCCGCCTGGAATAACGAGTGCGTCACATTTTTCGAGATCGTCTGGTGTGCGGACCAAAGAGACGGTGACCTTTCTTGCAGATGGGATCTTTTGAAGAGCGGTCTGATGCTCGGCGAAAGCGCCCTGGAGAGCTGGATGCAGACTGAGCACGATACCTCCGACGAGAGGCGCTACTCACCTAGGATTCCAACAGTAGTCTTGCAGGCCTGCATTTGGGACATTGGTGAGATCAAGAAACAACAAAGAACACGCCAGCTACGATGCTCCCCGCGCAAGAACTCACAGTGGCAGATGAGGTCGGGAGACAGAAAACAATTTTGCCCCTCTGCAAATTTCGAGTATTGGCGAGGCGGGCCGGGCGTGGGAAGAAAAGGGGCAGTCATCTGATTCTGCGATGACTAAGCGACGCTTTGCGTTTTTTCCGTTCCAACAACCACCATCTTCGACGACCTCGACATGGCTGAGCTCGACGCTGACCTCTACGGCGGTGAGTTGTTGGTGCTGCAGAAGAGTGCAGAAGTTGATATAGTCTAACAGACCTGTACGGAAACGACGAGTCGGACTTTGCTGCTGCGGTCGAGGTAAACGAGACCAAGCCCGATGTTCAGCAGACGCCAGAGGTGCCATCCGAAATACCGGTGTTTACAACATCGAATCCCCCGGAATTCAAGCAGGAGCCCTCAGCAAATGCGCATGCTGCCCTTCGGCCGAAATCGGAACCTCTATCCCAGCCCACGTATCAAGCAATACCGACCCATTCTAGCCCGACATCTTATTCGACAACTCCGCAACAAATTCCCACGTACCAGCAGCCTCAGCCATCAGACTTGAAGGCGGATCGGCCTGAACGAAGTATCCGACCCTCAGAAATGAAAGATGAAGGGTGAGTTGTCGAGGTTGAGCTTACCCCTGATGCCATCAATTAGACCCTGGGGTCGCTGCTGCCGCCGCAGCATGTGGGAGTTTGGCTACTAGCTCTGTAGTCGGTCACATCGTCGTCTCGCCTAGCTACTCAGCTATCGACTAAGACTAGGCTAGCTCTACCGTATCCACTTCCCTACCTCTAGCCTACGCTAGGCTAGCACAACGCTCCGACACAGTAGCGTCCTCTCATTTTCTCTCTGTCATAACGTCTCCTGTCCTTTACAGATAACTAATAGCACCTTTGCTTTTTGCATGTCTCTCTCCGACGTCGTCCTTCGACGTGCTGCGTCCGTACCTCAACTGTCCATGCTCTTGTGCTTGTGCGGTCCCGGCTTTACTATCTATAGCAAGATGTTCATTGGCGGTCTCAACTGGGATACAACCGATGGTACTTACATCGCCATTAATTTCTTGTACCGTTCAGTAGCACTAAATAGGCTTTTGTTTCACGTCATAGAGTCGCTCAGGAACTACTTTTCGCAGTTCGGTAAAGTAGATGCATGCACGATCATGCGCGATGCTGCTGGTCGGTCACGGTGTTTTGCGTTCCTGACCTTCGAAGACCCTGCGAGCGTCAATGCAGTCATGGTCAGAGAACACTTTCTGGACGGAAAAATCGTACGTCCGCCCCTCGTGTTTTTGCAACATGGCTTTCCTCGGTGCTCATGGTCATCGTGTGCCTTCATTATCGATAGATTGACCCAAAACGAGCAATACCGCGCCAGGAACACCAGCGTGCTACCAAGTTATTCATTGGTGGCTTGCCTGGCAGCGTCACGTCTGAATCCATGAGGGACTTTTTCTCCCAGTTCGGCAAGGTTATTGACTCGACGGTCATGCTTGACCGTGAAACTGGACGAAGCAAGGGCTTCGGATTCGTGTCATTCGAAGATACAGATGTCACGCCCTTCCTGGGCTTCGGCAAGCTTGAGATTGATGGTAAACTTGTAAGCCGTCCTTCCTCACCACAGGACCACGTGGCTTCCACGCTGACCATTCGCGGATTTTTTTAGATTGATGTTAAATTAGCCCAACCCCGCTATCAGCGTGACCATTTCAACGAAGACGGGACTACTAATCAGTACACCAGGGGGACTGGATTTAATGCGCAGGGGGGTGGAAACTTTAACGCTGGTGCAGCGACGGGCACAGGTACCGTCAGTACTGGAATGCCTACCGGTGGGGCAATGCCCGCTGCTTCTGGGGGAAACACCCCGTTCGACCCGCAAGCACTGGCCGCACTGTACACGCGGATGTTCCAGCTCGCAGGTGGAGCTGGTATGATGGGCGGAATGGGCATGAACCCCATGGGGATGGGCGGGATGGGCGGTGGAAACTTCGGGGGAGGGTTTGGAGGTGGCATGGCCGGCATGGGGCGAGGTATGGGCGGCATGGCCATGGCCAGTGGGATGGGCGGTGGGAACGTGGGAAGCGGCATGAGCGGTGGTATGGCCGGCTCGGGAGGCGCTTCTGGTGCTGCTATGGGCAGAGGTGGTCAGGGCGCAAGCCCTCCCACTGGTCCGAATGGCTTGGGCCCAAACGTTCCACGGGGACCGCGAGGCGCACAAGGGGGTCCCGGAGGGCCTGCTGGTCCTGGCCCCCAGCGCGCTGGTCAGCGTGGACAACACAGCTATCACCCGTATGCCCGTTGACGATTGGTTTGGTTATTTCATTCAAAATTCTTGCGAGAGGTCCCTCGTTGTGATCTGGAGGCTTGTGTTGTTTCCATAGGTTATCATCGAAGGTGTGCTAGTTTTTATGTACTTCGTATGAGGACAAACACATTTTCGCCTCAACATACATAGTAGTAATGACATTCTACTACAAACAAGCGTCAACAACGTGGAGTATGGGCCGCTACTAGTAACGCATCTCGTCAAGCGCTTGTTCACGGCCAACATCTTGTGCATCTAGCTCAGCAGAGCGGCTGAGCTGTCGACGTGGTGAACATGCCCCCCAAAGTGGACCTCGTCATCGTTTTCCGCGTCGCTCCACCTCAACCAGGCGTTGCGCCATCCAAGGAGCAAGTGCGCCAGAGTACTGCGAAATCCGAGCGGCAATATACTGCACTCATAGATACGCTCACAAGAGCGGGACTCAGAGCAGTCGGGAGGCGAGGGGAGAACCAAGACCAGCTGCTCATTATGGTTACTTGCCCCCGGGGTGTGTTGACCAAGCTCGTACATTGCGAACGGTGAGTGTCTAGTACGTGCTCCAAGGGTGGATATGTGGTCATACGCGTTCTGCAGATACTCAGATTTCCTCTACGGACTCCCGATGTCGAAACTTCCATCTGCGGACACAGACCTCGATGCTACTCCTCTCTCGCCAGCCGACCGGATACGTCTCGTACATGCTTATATCACTTCCACCCCGCAAGATGGAGGTCTCGGGATAGTACCAGGGTGCAACGAATGGGACCTTGTTCAGTCCGTTATGGCACTTCACGATCACGACTTTAACGAGCATTGGATACGGCTATGGACAAGACACCGCATTGCGTCCGTACAACTCGAGAAAATCAGAGATCAGGTATACCTTCTGCCATCAAATCGTGATTGCGTTGTTCTGATTTTCACTTCCGTCAGTTCGGTGATTCAGTCGCTCTGTACTTTTTTTTCCTCTCAGCGTACACACGTGCCCTTATCTTCCCAGCTGTCTTGGGCCTCGTGTTCTACTTCTTTGGGACCCCTTACTCGGCGCTGTATTCCTCGCTCCTTCTCATATGGTCTGTCGTGTTCGTGGAGTGGTGGAACCTGCAACAACGCATTCTCTCTGTGCGGTGGTGCACACGAGGGTCGTTCCGGGTGGAGAAACGGAGGGCAGACCACATCCCAAGTCTCCCTTGGTGGAAGAAGGAGTTTCGCAAGATGGCGAGCATACCTACTATACTCCTTTTTGCAAGCATTCTGGCGACCCTTTTGACGGGCATATTCGTACTGGAGGCATTCGTGACACAACTGTACAAAGGTCCAGGACACAAGATAATCGTGAGTTTCTTCGTGGCACCGTTCGTGAAATTTGCTGAGATGTGATCTTAGGCTTTCACACCTACAATTTTGTTCATGGCTCTTGTGCCGAAGCTCCTCGGAATCTACAAGGGATATGCAATGCGGTTCACTGATAGGGAGAATCACGCGCACCAGTCAAGCCACAACAGTTCATTAACCATCAAAGTATTCACTCTATCTGCCATGAATGCTTACCTCGGCCTTGCACTCTCCGCGTTTGTATATGTCCCTTTCGGAGAGAGCGTAATGCACTTTGTGCAGCACCATCTATTCTCCGGGAGCCTTCGTGCAGCCGTTATACTTGAGAAATTCGGTACAAACCTTAACGACACTATCAAATTCAGAAGCAAGGGAGAGAAAGTGGCAGGCAATGTATCGACGCTCAGTTTCTTCGAGGCTGATAGAGAGAATGCACGGCAAAAGTTGAATCCCTCGAGATTGCAGGAACAGATGTTTGCATTTACCGTGACGAATCAGGTGGTGAACAACTTCATGGAGATCGGATTGCCTTATGTTTTACGGGCTGTTGATGCTTTTCGAAGTGGGAAGAGCCTTCGTCATGGAAGGGCTCTAGGGAAGAAGAAACGAGTTGCATTTGAGGATGAACCCGTCGCGCAGACACAGAACCAGACTCAGGGTCAAGAGAAACGCACTGAGGAACGCGAGTTCCTCGAAACCGTACGAAGCGAGGTGACTCGTCCAGAATACGACGTCTTTGGGGACTACGGCGAGATGGTCACGCAATTTGGCTACATTGCGCTCTGGTCGACGATCTGGCCGCTAGCACCTGTCATGGCACTACTGAACAACTATATCGAGGTGCGTTCAGATGCATTCAAGATTGCCACGGTTGCACGACGGCCTATCCCTATTCGCACGGACACGATCGGGCCATGGCTTGAGTCCCTGTCGTTCCTCACATGGCTCTCTGCCCTCACGAATTCCGCGCTAGTGTACCTTTTCCGTCCCCCGGACCACCCCGCTGTCCCTGCTGATGTGGACGTGAACGCGAGTGCTGATGTGCATTTACATCATGATCGTGGTAATGGGATAGCAGCGACGGAAGAGTTACTGGGCCACGCACTACTTGTCGCGCTTCTCGCGTCGCATGGATATCTGCTCCTGCGCGCTGCAGTAAGACGTATCCTTGAGCTGGCTATATGGCGAGGAAGCGAGGAGGCCAAGGAGGCCGAGAGAGTCGAGAGAGAGATGAAGGAGCAGTACCTGGGGCAAGTCGCCTCGCCCACTAGTGATGCTAAAGTGAGTGTGGCCGAATCCTTTGTTCACGATAGCGATGAGTGGGAGGCATTTTGGGCTTCCGATGAGGGACTCGACGAGATTCAGAGACTGGTCAAGGACGCTTAAGTAAATCTGTCACTCGTGTTGTGTTGCTATTCGCAGTCCCATTCCCCCTTATGATATCGATTTGTTCATAGTCATGTTTGTGTTTTTTTGTACGTACCGTATCGTAGCTTTTGTTTTCGTGCTACTAGCTCAGCATGCGCATTATATTTGAGCTACACTCAGCTTTTTGCTGCGTATTTCTTCCCACGATTTGTCAGTTCAACAGAATAGTGTTTCTTAACTTGAGGTTGGTCAATCATACGCATGCCTTTGCGGGGTGTCGGTCATTCGAGGCTGGTTGGCGATGAGGCACCCTACTTTGTCTCCTTAACCGAGCTCGACATGTGGTTCACTCAGCCTCGTCGCAAGTTGACGGGCGTCTTACCCTACCAGCCTCGACCTCACATCGAAGGGCAATCTGGCGACAGAGGGAAGCTACTGGTGACGAACAATAATTCTTTGAGTCGTCGATGTGTGCTGAGATATTCCTCTATCAAAGGTCTGTCACGATTATAAAGTTGGTGACTTTTCTCGTTGGTACTTGCGATCAGATGTGTGATTTGATTCATCACTCAGGGGGGGTATACCGAGTCGCCTTCGGGCCATTGCTATACGTTTAATTTCTGGTCTTTGTGTGATACATTCGTCTAGTACGTCTTCCTTTATCCACAAACCCCTGACTCTTAAACCGATCGGTGTATACAGCTTTTCACACCATCGTGTCACCATACCCCCATCAGGCTGGATCAATGCTGCTCATAAACAAGGTGTGAAAATCTTAGGGACTCTGTAAGCTAGCAGTAGCCAACGCGCACCTCAATCTCGCTCATTCCTGGCTTTATCAGAATACTAGAACACTCAGAATCAAATTCGGATGGCATGAAACTTATGCTGGGAAATGCCCCCAACTTGTCTATGGGTTCGAGTGCTCAGACCGGAAGCATTCCCCTGTCTAGACACTACGCATCTCGCTTGGCTGAATTAGCATATCAGCGTGGCTTTGATGGATATTTACTCAACTTCGAGAGTAGCCTTCCGGGTGGCAGTGAGCAAGCACGGGCTTTAGCAGCGTGGATCGTACTATTGAGAGCTGAACTTCATACGAAGGTTGGATCTCATTCAGATGTCGTTTGGTGGGGTCCGTGATTTTAGTTCTATGTACTTGGTTGCTGACTTCATTAAAGGTATGACAGCGTGACCATCAGTGGTCAGTTGAAATATCAAAACAGACTTAATCACTACAATCTCCCATTTTTTATCGCGTCAGATGCATTCTTCACGAATTATTTTGTAAGCCGTTGCTTAGGTGTGCATCATTTGATTGATTTGCTACGTAGTGGTCTCCACATTATCCGTCCATCGGAGCAAGTTACTTCCTGAATATTGATCCTATCCTGTTGGGTGGTCCAGATGTGTCCGACAATTCTTCGCCAAGAGTGAAAACCCTCGGTGCAGTTTTTGTCGGTGTTGATGTTTGGGGCCGCCACCAGTACGGCGGTGGAGGGCTCAATAGCTACAGAGCAATCACTCATATTGATCCTCAGTCGCTTGGGCTCAGTGTCGCCCTCTTCGGCCCGGGCTGGACCTGGGAATCCGAGCAAGACAACCCAGGTTGGAATTGGGAACAGTGGTGGCAATTCGAGCGCCAGCTCTGGATTGGACCGTCTCGGCCCGACGAAGTTGTACCTGTACCAAAACCACCGCAGTGGCCGTATGGTGGCCCTGAGCGGGATGAGGGACCGTTCAAACCCATCCACGCATTCTTTGCACATGCTCCACCGCCCGACCCTCGCAAATTCTCATTTTACACTTGCTTCTCGCCTGGTATCGGGCATGCTTGGTTTGTCAACGGGGCGAACGTCTTGGAGACGAAACAGCTCTGGACGGATATCGACAAGCAGTGTTCCATTGGCAACCTTGTCTGGCCCCGACCTCTTCTGCACTGGGAAGGTGACAAGCCGACAGAGGACTTGCCCCTCGCATCTACTGGCTTTGATATGACAGACGGATGGAACGGAGGAAATGCATTGAAGTTGTCGATTGTCTGTGGAGGCAGTTCTTCGCACGACGCCTTCTTCCAGTGTGTTTGGATACCTGTGCAGTCCCTGGCAGTTACTGTGCAGGAATCGTACGAAGCGCGCGTTGTGTATAAGACCAATACTGGAGAGGGCTGTGACCTCGATCTCGCAGTGAACGTCAAGTCGCTCTCTGCGGAAGGTAGCGTGTCGGTCGAGACAGCCATTCTCACCGATCTTCAGCACGGATGGTCTCAGCAGACCTTGAACTTCACCGTTACCTCACCGGGTTTCACATCAGTTGCTGTGGGCCTCATAGCTGGCTTCACTGCCGAAGACCCTACTATTCCATGCACTTTCACGATATCCCTGGGACAACTAGCAGTATACCCGTCCCCGCTACTTCCACCGGTTTCGGTTCCCTTGCCTTCTGTTTCCTGGGCAAGTTTCACACCTAGCGCTGCTATTTCGGCAGAATCCTTCGGCAACTTAGTTGGTGTATTAACTTGGGACACGGCAATATCCCTTCCCTTTATGAATCAGATACCTCTGGAGGGGCGTGATCCAGAAGATCCTTGTCCTGCATGGATTTTAGACAACAATCAAATCACTTCGTGTCCATCATTCATCTATTTCAATATCTATATCGCAGTGGGCCTAAACAGCGCTGACGTGTTGGATCCGTCATTGGCTATATTCATTGGCACAACTGGACTGGACGGGCGCGGGAATCGATTTTACGTGGAGCCACAATGTCTGCCCGAGGGGTTAGAGGGGAAAAAAGCAGCGAGGTTCTATGTCCAGGGTGTCAGCAACCGCGGGGAAGTTCTCCCTTGGGATAGATGTGCACATGTGGATCATAAGGTGTGAGACTCCGCTTCGCAAGTCAGGTAAATTGGTTCTACGCGAGAAAACAGTTGAACCTGTTCATGAATTTGAATTGAATGCCTCCAAGTCGTGCTCGAGTACTACATGAAATTGAAACACAACCTATAAAACGATGATGCTGTAACTATAGTATTGTTTTGGTGATTGGAACACTCGCAAGCTCTACTACATATCTGTGAAGTTGGCTTCACTTGTTAACAAAGTATAAATCAACTTCATCATCCAATCAGAGCTATAGAGCCCTCAACTTGAGGGAGAGTGTTAAGCTGGCCTTAAGCCATACAAGTTGATAGCTTGCCGCTTATATAATACGCATGACATCATAGCAGTGGCTTACATACACAGTCGGAGGAATAACATCTCCGTCCTCGACACCATCTAGCCTCTTGTCCGAGTAGTTCCATCTGGGTGATATAGCCCTCGCCTGTACCGTTGCGCCGGAAATCGCCGCATGATTCTTAACATTGAGTACTGATGATGACCCGCATTCCGAGGTGCCGTTGCTCCCTGACAAGTGTCAACAATGCGCTTGTCAATCTTGCTACCCCTCTGTGGGTATTCAGGTACTGTACGCCGGATGTGCCCCGGTTAGCTTCTCCAGACACACAGGGCAAGACACGCATTCATGGTGGCAAACCCGCAACCCCAGGCATGGGTGGGGGTACCAAATTGTGCTGGTGGCCAGATCGGATAGTACCCATACCGGTGACCTGCACGGGTCATCTACTCTCCCCTCTCTTCATCCGTTGCGTTCGCCTTCTGCTTCTCCGCCTTCTCCTTGCGCTTCCGCTTCAGGCCCTGACCGGGCCTCTTTACCACCACCTGATGCCCAGTAGTCGGACCGGTCGTGTTCGTCACATCTGCAGTGTCAACACCACTTCTTACCGACGGTATGTGTAACGCTCTAAGGTTGCGAGGGCCTCTCAGTAGAGTGGGGGGGGGGGGAGCTAATCGCAGAGGTCTGTGGGTGCTTTTCTTTGAGTATCTGACTTACGACATGGAGTGGTCCCATGACTTGGGGTTCTTAGGGTCGCTCAGGAGAGTCAAGAGGAGGATGGCGACGGTAGTTGACTTAGGAATGGCGAATTCAGTATTGGCAACGTAAAGAACGGCCTCTTGGAAGCTCGTTCTGTGATCTGTGATCTTTTCTCCAAGCCCGAATCATGAACGATTGTCCTTCCGAATCCATCTTCTTCCAAAAGACATCTGCGGTGTCTGCAAGTGACAGTTTGATGACTTTCCCTTCCATGATATCGAGTAGGTCAAACGTATTTTGAATTCGGAGGGCCTGATCGTGTCGCCTTTGGGGAACATGGCCGCCACGTGTGGGAAATCCTACGACGACGATATCGCTGCCGCTGCAGTTGTAGTGGCTGAGGATTGTGTTGGACTCGAAGTCGAAGACATGGCCTATATTGGCCGAACCCCGCTATCAATCCGCGACTTGGCCCAGGGCTGGACAATGAATAGTATGTCCTGAGGGTCTCTAATTTTATTTGTCAGATCCCACATATACCTGAAGCACTCCAGGACAAATCATGGAAAATATATTGCGGAATCAAATGACCGAGCCCATAAGAATAACCAATTTTGTTCCCCCTCTAGATATAAAATGCAGACAGAAGGAGGCGCCATTCAATCTTCGCTTCCTGGCTGTCAAAATGGTCCGTTTACTTGGTGTCGCGTCCCTGCTGTTCTCTTCGTACATTGCTCTTGCAGCTGCCGAAGGTACGCCGCGCTTGCAGGCAAATGACGTGGTCGCGAGGCTTGTGGGGAGGACTCTCAATTGTTCTGGTGGTATGATATTCAACTCCACTGACTCTCAACCTGCTTACCTTATGCACAGTTCGGGTGTGCAATGGTGGCAAGTCGTGCTGCGACGAAGGCACGCATTGTTGCTACGACCAAGGCGGTGGTTGTAAGAATTCAATCAATCACAAATCTTTTTTGTTGTTGCTTACAACGGCCCGCGCCATCCAGGCTGTGCTGATGGGCGCACTTGCTCAACTAACCATTGGGGTACCCCTGATTGCAAGTAACCATAGTGTCGCCAACCGAATCAGGCTGAATCAAAGTGGCAGTCTGGTGGGCATTCGACATGTCGAAGTGCACTGAACCAAGTTGGTACTGGGCAAATAGTCCTGCAATGTTTTTTTTTTCTTCTGATCTTGTGTGTGTTCGAAATGTGTCTACGTCCGTAACGTTAGTCGTTTGTCTAGGACAACTATCAGCGAGTTCGATTCAGAAGGATTGCACCCTTGGGAAGGTCATTCTGAAAGTACAGAAAAGAATGAGATGAGCGCCAGGATAACGCGCATTCGCCATCCTTGCATCTATCTGTACTTATTTTCTACTGACGTCAATGTATGTGCCCATGACTCATCACCAACTTGCAGCGGTCACAGTGTGGCCCGTCGTCTTTGTTGTTGCACATGTGGATTATAAGGTGTGAGACTCCGCTTCGCAAGTCAGGTAAATTGTTTCTACGTGAGAAAACTGCTGAACTTGAATTGAATACCTCCAAGTCGTGCTCGAGAAAATACAACCTATGATACCATGATGCTGTAATCATAGTATTGTTTTGGTGATTGGAACACTCACAAGCTCTACTTCATATCTGCGAAGTTGGCTTCACTTGTTAACAAAGTATAAATCAACTTCATCATCCAATCAGACTCAACTTGAGTGTTAAGCTGGCCTTGAGCCGTGCACTTGCCGCTTATATAATACGCATGACATCATAGTGGCTTACATACACAGAGGAATAACATCTCCGTCCTCGACGCCACCATCTAGCCTCCTCTTGTCCGAGTAGTCCGCATCTGGGTGATATAATCCTCGCCTTCAACGCTGCGCCAGTAATCACCGCACGATTCTTAACATTGAGTACTGATGATGACCCGCATTCCGAGGTGCCGTTGCTCCCCAGTGGTACGTGTCAACAATGCGCTTGTCAATCCTGCTGCCCCTCTGTGGGTATTCAGGTACTGTACGTCAGATGTGACTCGGTGCTATTGACACTGCAGATGTGACGAACACGACTGGTCCGACTGCTGGGCATCAGGTGGTGGTAAAGAGGTCCGGTCAGGGCCTGAAGCGGAGGAGAAGGAGAAGGCGAACGCAACGGATGAAGAGAGGGGATAGTAGATGATCCGTGCAGATCACCAGTATGGGTACTATCCGATCTGGCCACCAGCACAATTTGGTACCCACACCCACACTGCCTGGGTGCGGGTTTGCCACCATGGATGCGTGTCTTGCCCTGTGTGTCTGGAGAAGCTAACTCCTTACCGGCGGTATGTGTAACGCTCTAAGGCTGCGAGGGCCTCTCAGTAGAGTGGGGGGGGGGGCTAATCGCTGAGGTCTGTGGGCGCTTTTCTTCGAGTATCTGACCTACGACATGGAGTGGTCCCATGACTTGGGGTTCTTAGGGTCGCTCAGGAGAGTCAAGAGGAGGATGGCGACGGTAGTTGACTTAGGAATGGCGAATTCAGTATTGGCAACGTAAAGAACAGCCTCTTGGAAGCTCGTTCTGTGATCTGTGATCTTTTCTTCATGCTGAATCATGAACGATTGTGCTTGCGAATCCATCTTCTTCCAAAAGACATCTGCGGCGTCTCCAAGTGACAGCTTGGTGACTTTCCCTTCCATGATGTCGAGTAGGTCAAACGCATTTTGAATTCGGAGGGCCCGATCGTGTCCTTTGGGGAACATGGCCGCCACGTGTGGGAAATCCTACGGCGACGATATCGCTGCCGCTGCGGTTGTAGTGGCCGAGGATTGTGTTGGATTCGAAGTCGAAGACATGGCCTATATTGACCGAAACCGGCCGCTATCAATCCACGACTTGGCCCAGGGCTGGACAATGAATAGTATTATATCCTGAGGGTCTCCATTTTTATTTGTCAGATCCCACATATACCTGAAGCACTCCAGGACAAATCATGGAAAATATATTGCGGAATCAAATGACCGAGCCCATAAGAATAACCAATTTTGTTCCCCCTCTAGATATAAAATGCAGACAGAAGGAGGCGCCATTCAATCTTCGCTTCCTGGCTGTCAAAATGGTCCGTTTACTTGGTGTCGCGTCCCTGCTATTCTCTTCGTACATTGCTCTTGCAGCTGCCGAAGGTACGCCGCGCTTGCAGGCGAATGACGTGGTCGCGAGGCTTGTGGGGAGGACTCTCAATTGTTCTGGTGGTATGATATTCAACTCCGCTGACTCTCAACCTGCTCACCTTATGTACAGTTCGTGTGTGCAGTAATGGCAAGTCGTGCTGCGACGAAGGCACGCATTGTTGCTACGACAATGCCGCTGGTTGTAAGAATTCAGTCACAAATCTTTTTTGTTGTTGCTTACAATGGCCCGCGTCATCCAGGCTGTGTTGATGGGCTCACTTGCTCATATAACCGTTGGGGTACCCCTGTTTGCAAGTAACCATAGTGTCGCCAACCGAATCAGGCTGAATCGAAGTGGCAGTCTAGTGGGCATTCGACATGTCGAAGTGCACTGAACCAAGTCGGTACTGGGCAAATAGTCCTGCAATGTATTTTTTTCTTCTGATTTTGTATGTGTTCAAAATGTGTCTACCCTTCGTAATGTCAATATTAGTCGTTGTCTAGGACAACTATCAGTGAGTTCGATTCAGAAGGATCGCACCCTTGGGAAGGTCATTCTGAAAGCACAGAAAAGAATGGGATGAGCGCCAGGATAACGTGCATTCGCCATCCTTGCATCTATCTGCACTTCTTTTCTACTGAACTGTGACGTCAATGTATGTGCCCATGACTCATCACCAACTTGCAGTGGTCAGTGGCCCGTCGGCTTTGCTGTCCACGTCATCGTTAATGGAGAGTTCACGGGCCTTGACCATGCAACCTGGTTGTCAACTTCAATTCGATGGGCATGTCATTCACAGTCCACTATATGGATTAGACGAGAAAGGTAGATTTCCGAAGACAATATTGGCCCACCTACAATGCTGCGATGGAGTGAACAACCATGTCCCGTTCCGAGAAAGCGCGATCAACGCACTGGATATAGAGACTAGAATCCAACACATAACATTGTTGGGAGCGCCATCCGCATTTGATCAATCGAGTCACATTTCTAGCGGGAGGTGACATAAGGGAGACGAGTCACCCAACTTTATTATCGTGGCAAACTTTTGTTCGGGGAAGATTAGCACATGCTGGTTCGAGGGAGAAACCAGTTTGTCTTTACCTGTGACTTCCCTCTACTTCTTGATTACCATTCGACGTGACACTGGCTCGCTAGTAAAGTGCAAGTCGCCCTTCAAGTTGCCATGAGACTGATTAAACCACCCCGTCGTCCTTGGCCAAAGAGTGCAAGAAGGTCACCGACCGACCTAGAATGTCAAATCCCATGTGCTTTGAATGATGTCCTTGAGATATGTTCTCGTCGACAGCCAGTGGCAAACGGTGGCAAGAATATTGAGCGTGGGAAATATTGACTTGACATACAAAACTGGGTCTCTTCCCTTTGAAACGTTTTTCGTCGGTTTCACGACGGACATGTCTGAACAACCAGTCATTAGGAACGACAACGGAACGCCGATAGATCTCGGTTCGCAAGACCCAAGCTATAATGGTGACAAGACCCAGCCAACCGAAGAGATCTTGAATGCTCTGAATGCGCTAAACCCCAAAGCAATCTTGGAGGTCACTCAAAATGGCCACGAACCGTCCCTGATGCAAGACGAGTCTGCTCAAGAAACGGCGAAGGAACCGCCCTCTGAGTGGCATGTACTGCGCGAGAAGTTGCGTGACCATCCTCAAGACCCGGAAGGCTGGAACCAGCTTGTGGACATCGCTGAAAATAATGGCGACCTTGAGCAAATTAAACAAACCTACGAAGCCTTGCTCGAGACATATCCCAACACGGTATGAAGTCTTGTTCACTTTTCGGCCGTAGTTTGACAGTGCAATACCAAGTCGTCTGCCCAAATTGCTTATCTCAACCACTTCTTAAGCCCGGGACTGTTCCAGTACGCCGAAGAGTTATTCAAGAGATTCCTGAGAACGTCGCCCTCAGTTGATCTTTGGAAGTTCTATCTTACTTATGTCAGGTTCGTAGTGAGCGAAATCACGGTACTACAACAGAATTTTTGATGCAACGTTGAAATCTACAGGCGCGTGAATACATCGCCCAACAGCCGAGAAGCCGTCAGTCGGGCTTACGAATTTGCGCTCAACCGCATTGGACAAGACAAAGACAGCGGTGAAATATGGCACGATTACATCCAATTCATCAAAGCTGGCGAGGTATGTAGTGTCTTAACTTCGCAGGCGTCAACTCACGTCATACTAGACAAACACTACCTGGGAAGAACAACAAAAGATGGACGCTCTTCGTAAGATTTATCATAGGGCCGTTCAGATCCCTCTTGAGAATGTGGAGAAGCTCTGGTCTGAACTCGAGACCTTTGAGAGCGGGCTGAACAAAATTACGGTCCGTGCAATCTTTCATCTATTGTATTTGATTATGCATACATACTTCTACAGGCTAAGAAATTTATGTCTGATTTATCCCCGTCACATATGCAAGCGCGGACAGTGCTTCGCCAATTACAAAGACATTTGGGTCCCTTATTCCCACCACCGCCCCCGTCTTCGTCTTCAAGGCCGTCAATCTATCTACCGCCTACCCCCACCTTCAACGCTGCTGAAAGAGCTCTTGTCGGCGCATGGAAAACTTATTTGAAGTGGGAGGAAAACAACCCTCTTGAATTTGAAGAAAAAGACAAAGCAACGCTAGTCTCTCGGGTTCAACTCGTTTATCGCAAGGCGGTCATCCGAATGCGATACTACAGCGAGATTTGGTGAGTTTCTTCTGCAGGTTCTTTTTCCCACGTTTATCCTTGTTGGAAAAGGTATATGGCGTTTGTGTGGACGAATGGTGTTGGTAAGCAAGAGGAGGCGCTGAACACTTTGAAAGCCGGCATGGAGGCGAACCCGACTAGTTTCTTGCTCCATTTTGCGTATGCTGAGATGCAAGAAGCGCGCAAGGAATACACAGAAGTCAACAATGCGTTCGACAAGATTCTCGACCGCTTGCGTGTACAACTCGAGGAGCTTGAGACCCGGGTGAATTCAACGGGGGTATCATTTTCGTCTGATGCTTCTGGACGCACTGTGCCTACGAGTGTTCCCAATTCAGCAGCGTCCGCGGTTACCGAAGGAAATGCATCGACCAACTCGTCCTTCGCAACTCAGAGTGCTGATGAGAAACCTCCCAAGTCCAAAGAGCTCCAAGATCGTCGGTCTGAATACGGACTTGTCTGGATTATGTACATTCGTTATGCTCGTCGAGCTCACGATCTCAAAACATTCCGCGCTGTATTTGCAAGAGCCCGGAAGGACCGCTGGACGCCATGGGAGGTTTACGAGGCTGCAGGTGTGTGAGAAGACGACAAAACCAAGCTAAGGTTGACAAAGTTTTCCGACAGCGCTGATGGAGTATCATTGCAACAAGGATGGAGGACTTGGAGTTGCATCTCGTATTTTTGAGAAAGGTTTGGAAAGCTTCGGTGACGAGGTTGAATTTGTTTTGAGATATCTTGGCTTCTTGATATCCGTCAATGACGATAACAGTAAGCTGATATGCATTGGTGCTTATTTCACATGGCGCTTATGAGAATTGAATTTCTTTTCAGACGCACGGGCGCTCTTTGAGCGTGTTATCCCTACGTTCAATCCTGAACGGGCACGGCCCCTGTGGGAAAGGTGGGCACGTTATGAGTATCAGTTTGGTGATCTCGAGGCTGCACAGAAACTTGAGAAGCGGATTTCCGAAGTTTATCCAACTGGTGCGTGGGTTCAACGGCAGATCAGAAGCCAAAGCGGGCTGAGAGACCACGTTGCTCGGCAGATCCTCCCATCAAACGTTTTGCACAGCGCCACACATACCTGGGCACTGATGCCATTGCCGCAAGAGACCTCGGGTTTGCCATGGCTGGCCGCCAGCCAGCCAGTAATGCCATATCAGCAGCGGCAGCCTCAGTTCTTGAGAAACGCACAGAATCCCTGCAATCTCTGATGCATGTGCCTCAAAGCCAACCACCCAAGAGACAGGCGTCTCCGGACCTCAAGCGAAGAGAGGACTCTGTGAAGCCCGATTTTGGGCCTCCATCCAAACGTCAGAGACCATTAACACCTCCGCACAGAGACCGAGAGCGGTTTGATGGCCCGCCGCCACCCCGAAGACGTATGGCCAGCCCTGCTGGTTGGGAGAAGGAAAGAGACCGCGAACTTGGACACATCAAGAGGGACCGGGACGAAGACAAGCCGTCTCCTTTGCCTACGGTCTTATCCTGGTTTGTTGGACAGTTACCTAATCCAGCCACTTTTGATGGTACATGTCACTCCATTTGTGTTACAATGGCATTTTCTCTTTGTATTGATCGTCGAATCTTTTGCGTCTTTTCACACAGGTCCGATTTTCAGGGTCGATGACTTGATGATGCTGTTCCGGAATGCTGTAATTCCGAGTGCTACTCGGAGGGCGACGCCGCCGCCGCCGCCTCCACCGCCTCGCTCAGGCATGTCAGTTCTATGATCCCTTAACGCCGGTTGCTAACACTTTGGACAGGTGGCAGCCGTCCCCCGCCAGATTATGGACCATATCAAGGACCTGGAGGTAGGGGTGGTGGTCGGCGATACTGATCCGTATTTTACATCTTGCCTTTTTCTCTAATAGTTTGAACTGTGCATATCCCCCATCGCCCTATCAAAAACCCTCTTATGAACAATTGAACTCATTTGCATTTGCGGTCTGAATTTAGGGTGATGATTTCCGCTACAAGTTATGAGAGTATAAAGTACAAGAGGTCGAATAAAGAAAATAATCTACGTCCCAAGAATGATTTTCACTATGTAGTATTATGTTCACACTAATAAGCAACGGGTGACGGGACAGCATTCACGTCACCACCACTGTCAGCAAAGTCATCCAAAAACTCGTCTAGCACGCCAAGTATCTCTCGGACCAGCGCGTCCCTGTTCCATTCTGCCCTGTGGCGCCAGACACATCCGAGGCACATCGCGCGCAGCTGTTCCAGCGTTTCGACCGACAGCTGATCGGTGCGCGTGGTGAGCTTGTGTTGGAGTGTAAACATCAATTCTTCGTCTACGTGGAACTCAGGGAGGGGTGTAGGCGGTCGCGAAGGCTCTCGTGGCGGTGACACACACATCGGTTCCGCGCCCGAAGCTTGAGGAACTTCATCGGTAGACATGGAGGGTACAGGTGTGAGGGGGGGCGACGGCTCTGGTTGAGCAGTAGCGGCAACGGCAGCAGCAGCAGCAACAGCAGGGAACAACGGAGGCTGCAAATCATTGTGCACCTGCGGTCGGGGACTCAGAACAGGCGTGTGGGTATGAGATGATGAAGCGTGTGTGTCCCCATTGAGCAGATGCGAAATCGACATTGGCGGAGCCTTTTCTGGCACTGGCACCGACACTGGCTGTTGCTGCTGAGCTACGTGCATGAACGAATCCAAAACATCATGTCTCAGCGCTGGAGCAGGATAGTCGACCATCATCGCGTCCATCCATCCATTCACATTTGGGGCTGTCTGTTCGTGTTGGTGCTGCTCCGGGGCGGGCATTGGCATCGGCTGACCATCATTCGCAAACCTAACAGAGACAGGTGGTCGTCCCTGTCCCTGCTGTGACGCAGCAGGAAGCCCAAGAAGGTCAATAGGATCATGATCCTCGTCATCGCTGAGCGCAATCGTCCGCGCGCGTTTCTGTTGCCTCGGGCTCGCCCCGCTCTCCTCGGGCTTATCCTCGCCGCCCGCACCAGCCTCGGGCGACCCACTCGGGCGCTCACCGTCACCCGCAGAACGCGCGCGCTTCAGCCTTCTCTCGAGCTGCAGCGGGTCCGTAATCTGGATCTCGGGTTGCTGTCCATTATGCCGTGCGCTTCTCCGCGTGCCCGGTGCATACGCCCCGTTCCCGCCGGCTCCGTTAGCAGCCCCCCCATTCTGTCCCGCACAAGCAGCACTCCTACCCTTCTCCTTCTTCCGCTCTGCCCGCCTCTTCCGCTCCCTCCCCGCCATCCGCTCACACTCCAGTCTAAACTGCGCATCAAACAGCTCGAGCACGCTCATCTCTGCAGCGGTCAACATGGCCTGTGCCTTGTGCAGACGGTCGCCGTCCTGGCGTGCACATACCGTCGCGTTATGTACGATTTTGCGAATGTCGACCAAAAAGTCTTGCGGGGTGAGGTATTTGCCTTTGTAGAGGTCCGTGTGTATGCGTTCGAGGTCGGTGTCGTATAGCCGCACAGGCACAGGTGCTTCGGGTGGGACTGGGGCTGGAGCTTGAAGTTGGGCTTGGGCTTGGAACTGAGGCTGAGGTTGGGGCTGAGGCTGAAGCGGTACCTGCGACTGCAACTGTACCTGCGGAAAGGGAAGGGGCAGCTGCAACTGACTCTGACTCTGGCTCTGGCTCTGGGTCTGCACCAGCGCATCCGTCTGCACATCCATATGATGGTCAGGAGCACCGTTAACCTCAGCGGGGCCCTGCACCTCCTGCATAACCGTCTCGTGCACCATCTCCACCACGCCATTCCCAGCCTGAATCGTCACATCGGACGCTACAATCTCGACTTCTCTCACGACACCAGCCGGACCGGCAGTGGCGGCGGCGTCGGGGACATCACCTGCACCTGCTGCACCTGCAATGGCACCAGCACCAGCACCAGTCGTGTCGGCACCAGCTGCACCAGGGCGAGGTTCTCCCGCATCCAGACCATCAGGAAGCCCAGCCCCAAACATAACCGCCTCGAAATCATACTCCTCCTATTACACAATGCATCAGTCCACACAAAGAACAATCAACACAGAGAGAACCGCACCCTCGCATTCTTCGTAAACCGCTTAAACTTCCTCTTCAACTCCGTCACGACAGGCCCCAGTCTATACTTGAGCACCGTCATCACCCTCTTATCGCTCTCCTCCTGCACCGCAAGCTCCGCCGCACTCGGCTGCCGCGGCTCCGGAGGCGGAGCGAGCGGCAGCGTCTCCAGCACGCGTCGGCGCCGTCGCACGCCATCTGTAAATGCGCTCGGCGGTCTGCGGATATCCGCGAGAAGAGGTGCAAAGTACGCAGAGATCTGTGTCGCGCAAGGGAGGGACATGGGTATGCGCGTGGCACGGGTGATACCGAACCACGCTTTGACATCGCGAGGGAGAGACGAGAAGGGTGCGTCGGATACGGCCAGGAGTAAGATGGGGTCTGTGGGGCTCAGCGAGTCGAGCATGGCGCGGACGGTCGAACGGACTGTTTCGGAGAGGGCGGCGCACCAGCTTGAGAGGGCGGGGATGTACAGGACGGAGGGCTGGTGTCTTCGAGCTTCGACAAAGAGCTGCACGACGGCAGCTTCTGGCGTCTGGTGTGCGTGTCGTTAGTATCGCGGCATGTATGCTGTGGTAAGCTTACTCACCCGCGTTGAGTCGCCCATCAACGTGCCCAGATCCAGGCTCTGTACATGATACCCCTCCAAGAAATGCAACAGTGCAGCACCGACATATCCCTGGCCCGTCCCAGACTGACCATGCAAGACCAGCCGCGGGCGATACACGCGCAACGTTTCCATTGCTGTCCCATCCACGTCAGACTCCTCTTCGTAGCAGTAGCAGTGAAAGACACAACTCACACTGCATAAGCATCTCGCGCTCCAATGCGCCTTCTTCACTATCCTCTTCCCACTGTGCCTCTTCCAGGGCAGTCCGCTTCTGCCGCGCAGGAAGCACCTTTCCGAGTGCATCCTTGACCTGGTCGAATATCTCGCCCAGAAGAGGAACGAGTTGGCTCGGAAGCGGGGACGCAGCTGTCGCAGTAGACCTTGCCGAAGAGGGTACGAGCTCTATTTACAACCGCATCAGAAGCGCACGAAAAGAAAGAAAAAAAAAAAGAACCACGGTACGCACTCTTGACCGAAATCATGAAATCGCGCAACGTAACGCCGATCGTGTCAGGCTTGATCAACAGTCGATCATTCGACGCATAAATCTGGGGATACCGTCTCTGAATCGCATTCAGCGCCGCTTCTGTACACAGCGCCTGGGGTCAACTCGTCAGTACACGATAACGTCCCGAACCTGAGCAGAGCCCACCCGCAAATCAGCACCGCCGTACCCCTTGGTCAGCCTCGCGAGTCCCTTAACATTCTCCTCCGCCTTGGGTTCCTCGCCGCCGCCGCCGCCTGCGCCCCACCCCTCCCACCCCTTGGTCATGATACCCAAAATCTTCTCCCTCGCCTCAAGACTCGGCAGCGGGAAATAAAACTCCCTATCGAACCTGCCCGGCCGCCTCAAAGCGGGATCGACCGCGTCCGGTCTATTCGTCGCACCGATCACGACGACCTGGCCACGCCCATCCATGCCGTCCATGAGCGCGAGCAGCGTCGACACGATCGATGCGTGGATCTGGTCTTGTTTGGAGGAGCGGACGGGTGCGAGGCCGTCGATTTCGTCGAAGAAGATGATGGAGGGCTGGGAGTGGCGGGCTTCTTCGAAGAGGAGGCGGAGTTGGCGTTCGGCTTCGCCTACCCATTTGGAGAGGCAGTCTGCGCCTTTGCGCATGAAGAAGGCTGTATATGCGCGTGAGTGAGTGAGTGAGTGGGTGTATGCGTGGGGGAGGAAGACGTACAGATGCCTTTGCCGTCGGAACGACAGCTCGCGGCAAGGGCGCGTGCGAGGAGGGTTTTACCTGTCCCTGGTGGACCGTGGAACAAGACGCCACGGGGTGGAGTGAGACCGAAGCGCTGAAAGACCTCGGGGTAGAGTAGCGGGAGAACCGTCATCTCCTTGAGCGCATGTATATCTAGAACACCATCCATGTCACTCCGCGTAGCATGTTTGTCAAAAGCACGTACGGTCATCGAGTCCACCGACCTCGTCGAATGTGACATTTTGGTTCACACCGAGTGGATCAGCATCGGCGAGGGCTGTACAGGGGGCAGATGTAGTATATGCGCACACGAGCACGAGAATGACATACCTGCTTCGCCAATTTTGCCCAGGTTTGAAGGTGTCCCCGCCGTCGCTGTTGCAAAATCACCCGGCAGTAATCCCGATCCAGCAGACATGGCACCCGCGCCAAGCAGAGCCGCGTCGCCAAAGTTCTTCCTAGGTGTGCGCAAGGGGGGTGCATCCGAGTCCTGTGCGTGATGTCAGTCTCGAAGGAGGTATCCCACACCACACACATACCGAATCGTCGGCAGGCATACCCATCCATCTGCTCAGTTCTGCCCCCGTCGCACTCCAGCCTGGACCGCGCTTACTCCTCCCACCTGTCCCTCCCCGTCCTCCGCCCCCTCTGTTCCTGGGCGCAGGTGGCGGCCTGATCTCTTCGAGGGGAGGCGGAATCGCGTAGTTTATCTTGGCGCGCTGTCTGAGCGAATATGGGCGCCCATCTGTCCCCGCCTCGAGATCCGGTTCACCCTCACCGTCGGCATCCGGGTCCTGTTCGCCCTCGGCATCTGCGTCGAGGTCGACATCGGACGAGGTGCGGGGTGCATTGTCGAGCGAGGCAGACGCATCGCTGGATGCGTCTGTGCCCTCGTCAGCATATGCATCGTCGATTTCTGCAGCTGCACGTCTTCTGTTTCGAGAAGCGGGTTTGTGCGACGATTGAGCCGTGGTTGCAGACGGCACGTATCGCTGTGGCTGGCGAGATATGCGCCCGCTGGATGTTTTTGGCGGGGGCGGGGGGAGTGGCTTGCGACGTTCACGAAGACGACGTTTTCCCGAGTCCTCCTCGTCGCTCACAATGAATCCGCCGAGGTCGTTTGGACGCTTTGATCGAGAAATGCGAGTGGTGCGTCTGGGCTGCTGGTCGTCGTCGTCGTCTTCGTCTGGGTCGATGTGGTGTGCTTTCCCGTTGACGCGGGCAGGTGGATGGTGGACGGCCACATTGCCCTTGTCGTTGTCGAAGAGAGCGGATGGATCAGGATTGGGCTCTGAATCGCTGGGAGGCTCGAAATAGTTCTTCGGTTTGACTCGTCGACCTCTCAATGTCTGTGTGAATGGGTCTTCCGCAGGCTGTTCGTCGTCGTTGGGGTGAGGCCCCTCTTCCATTGGCTCGCTGTCGTGGTATTCTGAGCCCGATGCATTGATGGGCGAGTGCGTTGTAGCGCGGGTGGAGCGACGAGTGGATGGCATGGTGCGGGGTGGCGGTAGCTTGATGGTGAGACGGTGGTGCATAGACCAAACACCGTCGCTGTGCTGTGCGGTGAGCTCGTCTTGTTCTCTGTCGTCGTCGTCGTCGTCGTCGGCAGTGAGACAAAGAAGAAAACTCGTGGTTGTTTGTGTGTGTTTGGTGCACAGCCACCCTCGCCACGCCCCCTCCCACGTCGTCCGTCCGTCCTCTCGCCCACCCCGTCCCCCATCGACCCCATCCCATCCCATCCCCCTCCCTCCCAGACGCCCCGAGTGTGTGCATCCACGCACGTTGCCATGTCAGAGTGTCGTTCTTGCACAGATGCCCGGGATGAGCATCGGCAGAAAAAAAATGCAGGGATCCAAAGTCGTCGCCCTCGTTGGTGGTGGAAGTCGACTGCAAAGCCGTGCGTTTGTGCGATTTTTGCGTGCATTGAGGTCGCTCGAATATTGTCTCGAATTCGAATTTGCCCCGCTGGACCCGTCACGGTCACACTCGCGTGACACTGTCACGTATTAGTCAGCATTTCCCTGTATTAGCGTTCCTAGTTCATTGCCGTCCTCATCCTCGTGTCCCTGTTCATATCCGCATAATTGCTTTTGGTAAACTCTATATCGATGGGCCAAATTGCCGGACAACACCTCCTAGTAGCGTTTAGCCACATTTTACTTTAAACCCGCTCAACATTGTTCTTATGAACAGCAACGGGGGGTCGTGTTTGTATCATTGCCCGTGCTACTTCCCTGTATTTCACACGTCTGCGGGAGTGTAGCAACCCCTCCAAATTTGAAGGAAGATAGTTGTACCACGAAAGAGCGCACATAATACTAGTACATAGTCTGCTGACCAGACTAAATAAAGACACGAACGAATGCAGTCGGCGCTATCTCGCCACGAGGACTCGAAAGAACATCCACATTTCCCACTCAACACCCGTGCTTTGTCCCAATCCTCTGCCCTCTCCGAAACTGCCACCTCATCACAGAAAAATATAGCATCAGTACACATCATGCACTGTCAAAGTCAAAGTCAGCGGTCGAAAATTCATCATGACGCAACCGTCAACTGACCTTAATGAGCCCGCTCGGCATGTGTAGACATATTTGTGCCCCAACACCGTGGAGAACGACGAGAGAGGTTCCTTGTCGCTTGTTTCGTCCACGCTCAGATCAGCGCGGAAATGCTCTGGGTCTGTCGGAAGGGCACCAAAAGAGCCAAAGACAGAAGTGAAGAAGGACATGAAAGCGACTGGTAGAGGAACAGGGTGCATCATGTG
>Ga0307518_10000171_pt1 | contig 48421 bp, 46 predicted proteins | sample 25_EM_MG_FD_203889 | JGI IMG/M metagenome (GOLD analysis project Ga0307518, IMG submission 203889) | Populus trichocarpa ectomycorrhiza microbial communities from riparian zone in the Pacific Northwest, United States - 25_EM | ecosystem: Host-associated > Plants > Roots > Unclassified | place... | reverse complement strand
TGCCCCCCCCCCCCCCCCCCCACCCAGCCTTGCCCAAACCTTTTTATTCACGATTGTTTTCCTAAATTGAAGGGTTTTGTTAACTGGGTTTAATAGATATTGATCTGAAAATTTTCACACGTGCAGTGATGATCATCAAGAAAGTGTATTATCTTCAATGCAAACAATAGTGGTTGTTCTCATAGAAGAAAGTGAGGATGTCCGAGAGGATCTTCTACTTATTATCTTATCTGTATTAGGTCGTAACAGAAATGTAAGCATCCCTACTCTTTGTTGGTGTATGTGTTCTCTGTGGTTACCATGGACATTTTACTCTACTACTTGAATGCTTAGTATTTCTTATCATATTGCCTTAAAGAGAACTCAGTCTGTAGAACTTGTGATTCCAGGATATCTCGATGGCAGGGAGGAAACTTGCCTTGAATGTCATAGAGCATTGTGCTGGAAAACTTGAAGCTGGGATAAAGCAGTTCCTCATATCATCAATGTCAGAAGATAGCAGGTTGGAAAATTGTAAAATCGACTACCATGAAGTTATATATGATATTTACCGTTGCGCTCCTCAGATCCTATCAGGAGCCATTCCATACCTCACAGGAGAGCTGCTGGTAAATACTAATATAGTATAAGCTTACTATTGTTTGAAATTTGGCGAGTAGTTTCTTAATACATGAGGTTCAACATCTGCAGACTGACCAGCTAGACACTCGTTTAAAAGCAGTGGGGTTGGTTGGGGATCTATTTGCTTTGCCTGGGTCTGCCATCACAGAAACATTTCAGTCTATCTTTTCTGAGTTTTTGAAAAGATTGACTGATAGAGTAGTTGCTGTTCGGATGTGTGTCCTTGAACGTGTCAAAAGCTGTCTTTTGTCAAATCCTTTTCGAGCTGAGGCAGCTCAAATCATCTGTAAGTCTGTTGAGTGGCTTTACTAGTTTATATATATGATGCCTAGTTGATTTTGACTTGGTTCAATGTTTTCAGCTGCCCTTTGTGACCGACTGTTGGACTATGATGAAAATGTTCGAAAGCAAGTCGTTGATGTACTCTGTGATGTAGCATGTCATACCTTGAATTCTGTCCCTGTTGAAACTATAAAACTAGTGGCAGAGCGTCTTCGAGATAAATCTGTGTGTCATGACTTCTATATTTCTCTGTTTCCAAATTATTTCTTAACTGTATACTAGTCATTATGTATAGTGTTCTGATGTGTGGATTTCTTTTCATTTGGAATTTCCAGCAACTTGTTAAAAGATATACTATGGAGAGACTGGCTGAGATATTCAGGGTTTATTGTGTAAAGTCCTCTGATGGATCAGTCAATCCTGGTGAATTTGATTGGATTCCTGGAAGGATTTTGAGATGTTTGTATGACAAGGATTTCAGGCAAGACTTCTTGGCTTTTGTAGTAAGCTGGATATATGTACCTATATAATATATATGTTCCCCCACACACACACAAACACACACAATCATCCATTTCCCCTTTCATCTGCACTATTGAAGGTCAGGTCCCTCCTTTGGTGTCTTCATGAGCTGTGCTTATCTTGGACTGCTTGTCTACACTAATATAAATAACTAGTTGTTTTTTCAGCAAAATTGCAACTTTATCTGATGCTACGAAGCTTTCTTGGTATCTCCTTCACAACCAAGTATCTGTTTAAACATGTTTCTAACACATTAATCTGCTCTGCAGATCAGATACAATTGAATTTGTTCTTTGTGGGTCTCTGTTTCCAACTGAATGTGCAGCAGAAGATAGAAGTAAACATTGGGTAAGTGTCTTCTCTGTATTAGACAAAGTTGAGGTGAAAGCTCTTGAGAAGATCCTGGAGCAGAAGCAAAGGTATGTTGAAATTGCTAGATTTTGACAGCAGGCAACTCAAGCTGAAATTTTGTAAATCTGTGTTTATTTGATGGATTGTGCACTGATTTTCAGGGGATTTCCTCTTGGATTGCAGGTTACAGCAAGAGATTCTGAGGTATCTATCACTTAGGCAGATGCGTCAGGTTTGTAAATCTTGGATGTTACATTATTCATATTCAGGAAAGAGATTGAATTAAGAAAATGAAAATCACAGCAATTGGTTCTCATTCAAATACAGGATGGAGATACTCCTGAGATCCAAAAAAAGATTCTGTTCTGCTTTCGGATTATGTCTCGCTCCTTTGCAGAGCCTGCCAAGACTGAGGAGAATTTTCAGATACTTGATCAATTGAAAGATGTCAATATCTGGAAGATTTTAACAAATCTACTGGATCCAAATACCAGCTTCCATCAAGCTTGCACTGGCCGGGTAAGTGATATGATAATAAATCGCTGCAAAAACTTTCTCAATATGTTTTGGTTCGTATCTGATTTGTAATCTGACAATTCACTGTTAGTTGCAAATGTTATGAACTGTAGTCCAATCCATGGAGGACCTATCGAGTTGACTAAATTAAGAATGGCCTTGCTTTTCTTAATTATCATTATTATTATTTATGTATTTTTTAAAAGATTCTTAGTTGATAGTTGATGAAGCTGTATTTGCATTTTTCTTTGCCTTTTTTCCTTGGAAAATTTCCTCAATAAAGAAATTCCCTTATCTTGCAGGATGATTTACTTAAAATACTTGGCGAGAAACACCGACTCCATGATTTTTTGAGCAGTCTTTCCATGAAGTGTTCTTATTTACTTGTCAACAAGGAGCATGTGAAAGAAATCATTTTGGATGTCAACAAACATAATTCAGCTGGAAATATGAATTTTACAAAATCTTGTTTGGATTTACTGGTGGTAAGAACATGTCAATGATACATCTTTTTGATCTGGTGATGAGCTTTTTTATCAACCATGTCGTTATGCTTGCGCACTTGTACTTGTCAGGCATTTTTATGATCTCTATTGCTTTGTTGTAATTGCATCCCCTCATTCACATACTTTTGCGTGGTCATAATTACACCATACAATGATCTTTTTCTTTAGTATGGTTGCTTGTACTATTGCAGCGCTGAAGCCTTCTATTTGTTTAGCAATCTCATCTGAATTTTCTTTGTTTTTTTTTTTTTTGTTAATATTTTGACTATTTTGCTTTGAACAAATCAATGCCATTCATATATTTATTTTTATATGAATTTTCAGATTCTTGCACGCTTCAGTCCATTGCTGCTTGGTGGGTCCGGGGAAGAGCTTATAAATTTTTTGAAAGATGACAATGAAATAATAAAAGAAGGTGCTTTGCATGTTTTGGCAAAGGCTGGTGGTACGATCCGAGAACAACTAGCAGAGTCATCAAGGTGCAGTGCATGAAATTATTGACATTTAGAGCCATCCTTCTATGTTCATGCTTATACCCTTCTTATTACTTCCCTGCAGTTCAATTGACCTTATGTTGGAGAGGCTTTGCTTAGAGGGTAGCCGAAGGCAGGCCAAGTATGCTGTGCATGCCCTAGCAGCAATAACAAAGGATGATGGGCTCAAGTCCCTCTCTGTTTTGTACAAGGTTCCATTTTTATCTTTGTGTTGTGTTTGTTTGCATTATCATTAGAGCTTGGGAATGCTCCGTATTTATGTTAATATCAGCATGATATTTCTTTTTCAATTTGCAGAGACTCGTGGACATGCTGGAGGAGAAGACACATTTGCCTGCTGTACTACAATCTCTGGGATGCATTGCACAGACTGCAATGCCAGTTTTTGAAACTAGAGAAAATGAAATTGAAGAATTCATTAAGAGCAAAATTCTAGAACGCAGTAGTGTATGCTTTTGCAAATCCCTAACTTGTGCCATGATTTGACATGACTTCATAATAATTAGTCTCATCAGAGTGCTTTAATGTTGCAGAAACCAGAAGATAATACAAAAGCATGCTGGGATGACAGAAGTGAACTATGTTTGTTGAAGGTAGTTGGATTTCTCCTGTCAACTTTTGAAGGTTAAATTAATGGCCTGCATATCATTATTTTACTTGATAATATGGTCTGTATACAGATTACACTGTCTTTTCATGAAAATTTTTAGAATATATATTATTACCTTGACAACTTTACAATTGGATTGTACTAAAAAATTGCCTGCAGGTTTATGGACTCAAGACATTGGTCAAGAGCTACTTGCCAGTTAAAGATGTACAACTCCGTCGTGGTATTGACGGCCTTCTGGAAATCCTTAGAAACATACTTCTGTTTGGAGAGATATCGAAAGATATTGAATCAAGGTATTATTTTTATTAGTTTATATATGAACTGTTGTTTCCCCCCCCCCTTAAGTTTATTATGTTTGCAATTCCTTATGCATTTTTTTCTTCTTATCATACAGTTCAGTTGATAAGGCCCACTTGAGGTTTGCTTCTGCTAAGGCAGTTCTTCGTTTGTCAAAGCATTGGGATCAAAAGATACCTGTTGATCTCTTCCACTTAACTTTGAGGACACCAGAGGTGGAGTCTTTTGAAATTTCCAGGATAGTTGTAATTAAATGATTTTTGCTGTTAGTAATGCCCTCCTTGCCCACTTCTTTCTTTTTGGTCTAGTAGATTGCTTTCCCCCAAGCTAGGAAGCTGTTTCTGATTAAAGTTCATCAATACATCAAGGACCGAGTTCTGGATACAAAGTATGCTTGTGCCTTCTTATTTAATACCACAGGATCCAAGTCCCTTGATTTTGAAGAGGTATTTCTACTGTACTTGATTTCTTAAAGCAATTATTATCCATGGTCAAATTAACTGGTACCATACCTGCTGGCTTGATAAAATTCTGAAGTTTTGTTGTCTGTTTTTGTATTTCACTTGGAATGGTAGGAGAAGCAGAATCTTGCTGATATTATTCAGATGCACCAGCAAGCTAGGACACGACAAGTCTCTGTGCAAAGTGATGCAAATCCCTGGGCAGTTTATCCTGAATACATTATCCCCTATTTGGTCCACGCTCTTGCTCATCAATCATGTCCGAATGTAAATGAGTGCAAGGATGTTAAAGCATTTGAACCAATATACCGGTACATATAATTGTACATGTTGTTGTCTTATATGTGCTTTCTTAGGGTATCTGATATGATGTTTCATTAATAAAGGCTACCAAGATTTTATTGAGAAAGCCAGAAAACAGAGAGGGAATAACATTTGTTCCACCCTATTTTTCAGGCAATTATACTTGATCGTTTCTATGCTAGTTCATAAAGATGAAGGTGTCAAGTTAGAAGCTGGTACCGACAAGGAGAAGGAAAAGGAGAAGGAGAAGGAGAAGGAGAAGGAGAAGGAGAAGGACAAAGAGGAGAAGGAGAAGGAGAAAGACAATGACAAAGACAAAGAGACTAACTCTCTAATAGCTTCCATCTTTCAGAATATTAAGTGCTCGGAAGATGTAGTTGATCGAGAGAAGTCGAAGGTTGGGGAAAAATGCCTGAGCTTGTATTTAGTGTTTACTTTATGCATAAAATCATGTGGCTTAAACAAAAAACACTATCCACGAGAAAATATAAAAATCAACTTGAAGTTCAACAAAAGCAAAATGCTGATCTTATACTGGTTAATTTTAACATTTACAGAATTCACATGCTATCTCTGAACTTGGGCTGTCAATAATCAAGCGCTTGGTTCAAAAGGAGGATGAAAGCTTGCTTCCATCAGTTTCTTTGCCTCCAATGCTTTACAAAACATATGAATATAAAGAAGGCGAAGAAGCTCTGGTATGCTTTACAAAACTTTGTTGGTGCCATCTTAGTGTGACCTTTTCCACTTCACTTGGATATTATTTAGTTTAGTATCATCCCTACCAATACTCAATTATCTGCTCTATCAATGCTGCTGTGTGCTTTTTCATAGGCAAATGAAGGGAAAGTGTGGTTGGCTGATGAAAGTGTCTTGACTCACTTTGAATCACTTAAGTTCGAAACTGATGGAAATGTAAGTTCTACTGCTTATAAGTATCTTCAGCTATGCAGTAAATATTTAGCGAGTCTTTGGTAGCATTTGCATCTTTCAGCAACTTATAGCAGTCCTTTTTTATCATATCAGGCTAGTTCACATGCTGCCAGGGATGAGGATGTAAATGACAGTGAAAGAGAAGCTAATGAAGTGCCTCTTGGGAAAATGATCAAGCAATTAAAATCCCAGGGAAATAAAGGTGGAAAAACTAAAAAGAACAGCTCTTCATTGGCTAAAGCAAAAGATGCTGAAAATGATGTTGATATCTTGAAGATGGTCAGGGAGATAAATTTGGATAATCTGGGGCTATCTAATAAATTTGAGTCAAGCAATGGACATAAAGATCCAAGTGAGAAGACAAAGTCAGAATCAGAGCATCAAAAAGTGAAAAAAGGAAACATTACTGTGACACCTGTGCCTGTACCCAAACGCCGAAGATCATTATCTGCTCATAGTGCTTCTAGATTGCCCCGAAGTTCTTTAATGGCTCCTTCAAGAGCTCCAGAGGATGATTCAAGCCCTGATTTGAAGGGAAAAAAACTCAAAGCTGAGCGCACTGGATCTGAATTGTTGGTATATAGCATTCAAAAGAAGAAAAATGTCACATCCAAACTCAAAGGAAAAAACTCTGAGTTGGGTGACAATGGCAGGGAAAATGAAGTTGGAGAATCTGATGATGATATTCCGGTGGTAAGCTTTTCTCCCCGTTAGTAAACTTTCAAAGGTACATGCTAATTACTTCTTAGTGGTCATTCATTCTCTGGATATCTTCTTCCTTGTTACTTCTGCTACAGCAGCCTGGTATGCTAATGGAGACTGATAAGATCAATACAACAAATAGTCCTCAGTCTTTGACTAGTTCTATGAAGAAGCGGAAAAGAAGAAGTGTAGCAGGGTTGGCCAAGGTTAGCATCTTCACCTCCATTTGGTTTATAACATCTTGATTTCCAATTAAATGTGGTTATATTATGTATGGAACTGATTTATGTCTTACAGCTTCTGCATAACATTACAAAAAAAACTAAAAGCTCTCATTCTTTTACTGTTCACCAAGACACGGATTACTGTGCATTGGAATAGTATAAAAATGAATTTGCCCTTGCTAAAAAAACTAAGCATGCAATTGGGGGTAAGATTGTCTTTTCCATGGGATGCATTGCCGTTGAAAAAATAATTGGGGACAAAATGATCCGTTCAGTTTTTTTGCTACAATATAAATACTAATTTGCCCTTTAAGGCACAAAATTTAAATCTTTGGGTGGGGTTCTTGTCTTTAAGAAAAAAAAACAAATTGTCAAGTTACGACCATTCCCTTAGGAGGGAAAAAAATATACATGTATTGAGGGACTTCTCTGTCTTTTTCTTTATTTGAATAGTAAAACTACATAACTACCCCTGGGTTTTAAAAAAACTAAGGCTGCATGCAAGGGTGTTTTCGTCTTTTTCATATGGTTTTGTTGTAAATCTCAATTAGGGTGATTGGATATATATATTACTATTTATATTAAAAAATGACTGTCACGTGCTTGGCATGCGCCAACAAGTGAGCGTTGCCGTGCCCTTCGGATGGCGCGTGCGGCGACTAAACGGCACCGAATGCCGCCTTCCAAGGCAGCGTTCAATGTGCCTCACCACCCCCATCACGGGGGTGAGGCATGTGTGCCGAGACGGCACGCAGGGGAGTTCCGGCCAGGGTTTTTCCCTCCCTCCCTTTTTCTCCACTTCTTTTAGAAAACCGTGCTGGCCATTGCTAAAAAATAAGAAAGTCTGTTTGTTTGTTAAGTCAAATTAGATCCTCATTCTTTTGATTACAATGCATTTGGCCTTGAATTATTTATTAAGTTAATTTGTTTTTTCAATTTCATCCCTTCACACTTGATTTTTATATCAAATTTGGCCCCCATTCTTTTAATTGCAATGTATTTGGTCTTGAATAATTTATCAAGTTTTTTTTTTTTTTTCAAATTCAACCCTTTACACTTGATTTTTATATTAGATATAGTACTCATTTTTTTAATTGTGATGTATTTGGTCTTGAATCCCTTATTAAATTAATGTCTTTGAATTTCATTCCTTAACATTTTATTTTTATATCAAATATGGTTCTCATTCTTTTGATTGTTATTTGTAGTTGTTCTTATCATTTTCTTGATTGAAATTGTTTTTCAATTTCATCCCTTATGATTTGGTTTTGTTTTATTTTTGTGATAAATTTGGTTCTCTTTCTTTTTAAATCTACTTTTTTTGAATCACTTCTTTTCTTTTCAAGTTTATCCCTAATTATTTTGGTTGTTAGAAATTTAACGTTGTTATTTTTTCGGGTTTGGCTTTCATGTTGTGATTTGGCATCATGATCAGTGTCACAAGTTCTGAAGGTTGGGCCGGGTTAGCTTCAATAATTTTTTTAAATCTCATCCATCATCATTGAGCTCGTTGGAAATTAGTATTCTTTGTTTTGGATTCATTTGTTAATTTTTTTTTTATTTTGCCCTTCAATTCAAAATTTTTGTTTGTCCTCATAATTTTTGTTTTTCAAATGAAGTCTTTATTCTCTTAATTGCTATTTCTTTATCCTTCAATTTGTTTTTTTATTTCATCATTTGACATTTTATTTATTGGGATTTGGTCTCCTAGGTTTTTCCCATTGTTTATAGGCCCTACTCATAATTGTTTATTCGAGTTAACTTAAGTCAATCAAATCCTTTTGTTTTATAAAAAAATCAAAATGATACCATTTTGAAAAAAAAAGAAAGGAAAATAGTCAACGAGTTGACTAGATTTTCCCCGGGTAACCTAACCATGGGTCAGCCTAGGTTTTTGACCGTCTTTCACTTAATTAATTCTCCCTCAATTTCTTTTGAAACTCGACCCAGTCTAAGCTGAGGGTCACGGGTCAACCCGTCGAGTCAAGCCAAGTTTTAAGATAGTTGCTTTCTAGATGCGATGCTTCCAATTTAGTTAGTACCTAGGGTCATAGGTTTGAAAAGTTTACACGGGTTGATCTTATTTTCTTTCCCGATTAGATCCTTTGAAGTTGTTCGTTTTAAAAAGGAGCTTCGTTATTTTCTTCGGTTTTCTTTTCAATCAAGTTATCTCTATTTCATGATATAGATGAGAGGTTTATCCTGGTGGCCCAGGTTTCTTTGAAGTCATTTTTTTATTTTTTTTTATTTTGTCCTTCAAATTTTGATTCTTTTTAAAATCAAACTTTTTTTTTCTCTGTTTTGCTTTCTATTGGATAATCCTACTTGCCGGTTTTGACAACCTCACTTGTTTTACTGGTGCTTTGTTTTTTAGTACTTTTTTTTCTTTGATTCTTTTTTCTTGATTTCATCCTTCTGCATTTTGATTCATGAGGATTGACGATTATTATTTTTTAGTTCTCTTTCGATGATGTAGGGTCATGATTTTTTTTTTTGCTGTTCTTTAAAATACAATAACAACACTTGAGCATTGTTTTTTTATGTTACAAAAAAATTGATCCGGCTCGCGGCGAAGCGTGGGCCATCTATCTAGTAGTGATGCTAATCTAGTTTTTAAACTATGGATTGGATACTGTATATAATCCTAAATTTTACTATTATCCTCTTAAAGCCATTCATTGCTGGATGTAATCACCTCTTTTCTGTCTACCTTCTTAGCTATAATAACATTTACTTGCCCAATTAAGTTGTTTTGACCTGTTATTAGTAGTCAAATATTCTTCCTGTTTCCTTTAAAATTTACGCTGGAATATGCCGAAAATTACCTTGTTATGAATTTGCAAGAGTTGGTGCTACATTCGTTCAATACGGTTATCTTTTTATTTATTTTTCTCCGATTTCTTATTCACTCATTATAGAACTGTATAGTTTCCCTGCTAACATATTATTATATGCCCTCCCTCAACTTTTATTATTTTTCAGTGCCCAACAAAGAAAAGTGGCATTGATATCGAGGATATTATTGGTTACAGAATAAAAGTTTGGTGGCCCATGGATAAGAAGTGAGTATTTAACATTTCTTATATTGTTCCTTCATTTAAAGATACTCCACTCTGCTGTATTTTTTTTTCTGGGTGGTGGTGCTCAATATGCAGATGCACCATTATGTATACATAGTAAGGGGAGAATTGGGGTTCTGGTAGATATTAAAATTCAAAACCTTTCTTGATGTAACCCCAAACTTACTTGCTAATTGACAGGTTTTATGGAGGCACCATCAAGTCTTATGATCCTTTGAAAAGGAAACATGTGGTATTGTTCATCACTCAATCTTTCTCAAATTTCAGGACTACTTGACCTATTTAATTTATTTCTCATTTGTGCATAATTTTGGTGACCCAATATAGATATTATATGATGATGGAGATATAGAAGTACTCCGTTTGGATAAAGAGCGCTGGGAGCTCGCTGACAATGGCCCCAAGCGCACAAAGGTCCTAGTCTATTCTTCAGCATTCTTTTCTTAAGCTAAATCAACTTTACCTTTTTCAAGAACGCAGTGACTTACTTTTTCCTCTGCACCATTTCAGAAATCAATTTCATTTAAGCGCACCCCTTCCAAGGACATGTAAGTATTACCTTCATTAGTTTGATGCGGTGTTCTGTTTTCTGGCACCTTGATTTTGTTATGGCGTTATCCAATGCTGGTATATTTCTCTACATGTTTGATTTATGAAAAGCCTTTTCCCTTCAACCGTTTTACAGGTCACCTGCACCAAAAAATAGAAGTCCGAGTAGTTTAAGTCAGAATAAGAAGTCAGTGACAATGTGAGTTGGAGATTTTTAATCATTGATGTAGTTGCTTGCTTGTTTGTGTTTTTTTTTTTCCCATACAAGCACTATAAAATAGATTGATATTTGTTTTCTAGTGTTAAAAAGAAAAGAACTCCAACAAAAAACTCAAAGCGTGTGTATAAAGAGCCGAAGGACAAAGTGGATTCTGATGTATCAAGCCCTGAACATGCCGTGGCATCTGAAGGAGATAAACTCAAATTAGGTGAAGTTTTTTCATACTTTTCAAACTGATTTGTTTGTTATATACTATTGATGCTTAATCTTGCATTGCCAGTATGTAGAGAATTCATTTGTTTTCAGACTGATTCTTCATATTCGTTTCATACTCTTTCAGATGATCCTAAAGGGGATCATGCTGAAAAGGTGTCCCAGGGCATGACAGATGTGGAGGAATCTGACAAGGAAGTGGTGTCAATTTCCAAAGGTAAACACTTGGAAGACACAGAGGAAAGGTCAAATAATTCTGAGGAATCTGATGGAGAAGAGAAATCCAATTTTGAAGCTGAAGTTTCTGAAGATATGGAAAGCACACCGCAAGATGATAAAAAAGGTGATGACGGAGAGGAATCCCATTCAGAAGAGAAAGAAGTAGATGAATCAAGTGAAGCCTTGGGAGTGGAAGCTAATAAAGAAAAATCAGATTCTGAAGGGAATCAAGATGTAGACATCAGGAAACCTAGCAGAAAGCCAAAGAAGCTTAGTAAGAAATCATCAAATGCTGAAGATGCTGACATCTCTGATGATGAACCTCTTGTACTTGCATCTAACCCTCTCTTTAGTTTATGCATTATAATATTGGAGAAATTCTATGACTCCAAGAGTAGCTGCGAATAGTTACTCTGTGTGTTCCTTTAAGGGGAGAGATAGATACAAGAAGAGAGAGAGAATCACAATCGGTTCCACCAAAAGTGATAAAGAATATTTTCACCTGAGCTCAAAATAATTTAGTTCTCTCTCTCCTTGTTTCTATCTCTATCCTAAAGTGTAACTATAGTTACTCTTGGAGTACAATAAAATTTGTCATAATATTGTGCTATATTAAGATTTTAAGTTCACTCTTGTTAAATGCAGAGCAAGTGGATGCATAAAACAGGGAATACAGCATCAAGACGTTGAAAGTCATTTATCAAAGAAGTTGATGAATCTCCAGGAAGTTCTCAAAGCTTTAGATTTCGTGCCCTCGGTTTAGTTGGTGTAAGCTGGTGCAGAATCAAAGAAGTTGAAAGCCATTCATCAATGTAAACACACTAATAAAACATCTCAAGTGGTTGCCTTTGCACAGATGAATGTAAAATAACCTTAGGCCTTCTCCATGCGAAGTTAGTAATGTTAATGTTAGTTCCCAGGACTATGGTAGATGATAGGATGGTGGCTTTTGTTCATTGATTGTAGTCCTAGTGCATGTTTTCTAACCACCTGGATTGGTAAATTGATAGGTCTCTTGTATAGTTACAGTTGGGGATAGTGTTGTATGTCAGGAGGAATTGAGAACCTTTATTTTGATTTTGGGCACCCATGGAAGTGATAGATTAACTGCATATTTGTCTACTTGTTTTGTATCAATCTATTCTTCTTGCCATTTCTTCTGTAGCGATATGATAGTTCTTGTGTGGATGATACACAGCTGCACTGCCTTGGCTTCTCTCGTAAACTTTGCTAATGTTATGCAGAAGTCTGTTGTGATAATAATGTTAGGCAAGAGTACAGCTGATGCAACTTAGAGCTTAGCTAAAAATGGAAAGGTATGGTCTAAGTTTTGATGGTTGCTTATATGATGGTCACTGAAAATTCAGTTTACATTGTTAACTTCAGGGCCTGTAGGATTAATCAAAATGCGCGCAAGCTGGTCTGGATATTCAAGTTAATAAAAAAAAAATGAAAAGGTTTATAAGAGATGCCACTGACTATATGTGGGCATCTAAGTTGGACTTAAACTTAGTTTGTGGCTTGAATTTCCTCTGCGTGGCAGGTGGTTTTATGACTCCATTGGCATCCACAGCTTGGATTTCTCCATTTGTGGGGGGCAGTGGTTGTTTGTTCATTGGTCTGTGACATGCAGGCAGGCCTAAAAGTATCTGTGTGACCTAGGCCTAGGCCTGTACTTCTTTCTCGTCCATTCAAAGCATGTGATTGTCCCACTATGCTTTGTTTATGCATTTTGAAGATTCAACGTCTGCTTGAGCTTCTTTCCAATTTAATGATTGGTCATTGGTTAGTGAGGCCCATCGAGTTTCATTCGTTATAAAACTCAATTACATAATAATTTGTGAGCCTTGATATTAGAGTGTATTTCTCTACGCGGTCAACTGTGTTTGTTTTAAATTGTGCTTGGTCTAGAAAGTATTGTTTTCTTGTGTTTTTTTATACTTAGAGGAAGTTTGGGAACGTGTTTTAATTTGTGTTTTTAAAAAATTAAATTTTTTTTTTGATAAAATTTAATATGATTTGTACAAAAATAATTTTTAAAAAATAAAAAAATATCATTGACATGTATTTTGGTACAAAAAATTATTTGAAAAGCACTCGCAACCACACTGTCAAACAAGCTCTTAGAATAACATTTGATTTTATTTTTAATTAAAGATTGAGAGAATAATTATATTAATTTATATATATCATATATATTCTTCACGAAAGCTAAGGAAGGAAGCAAACCACTTTGTTAAAATCTTAAATTTCTTACCATTTAATTTTAAAATTTCTTCACTTATAATCATCTTTGAACCTCTTCTTTATTTCATTATTAATCTCTTCAAACTCTAAACATTGGTCCTGCTAATAACGAAAATGAAAATGCACGTACGGTCAAAGAACATAAAAAGAAGTAAAGGAGGAAAAATAAAGGAAGGAATAAGAGGGAAGACTGGTCAAAGACTCAGACTGCAGACCAAGTAAAAAGCGGTAAGAAGACAAGACACGGTCACAGTCAACGAATCCAAAGTGCCAAACTCCTCATCCAGGATCCATGTGGGCAGTAAATCTTATTATTTAACCACCCGATAATCTCCTTATCAACCTCTAGTAATAGCAGGAGGTCACCAACAATCACTCACAAGTATTAAAGTAATTTCAAAAACAAGTTTTTGACCTGGAAAACAGTTTTGAGTCTTTTGACTAATCTACTTACACACGTTCTGTTTGCTTTTCATTTATCTACTGCAGTTTCTATAAATAGAGCTTCAACACTTTTCATTCAGTAGTTTGTTGCAGGGAAGAGAAATAGGATTATTTTCTTTGTATGGTATTTCTTAGCTGTTTTGCATTAAATTTTCAGTCTTTATAACCTTTTTAAGTGGTCTCTTTGTAGGGTTTTGTTAGTCTGTTGAAACCAATTAATAACCCACCAAACCACACCAAATGCTGCTGCTTTTTTATCTTCTTCACCTTTTGTGTTTCTCCTTCTCTGAGATCTTAGACTAAGCTGTTTCTGCTTTTCTTTCTCCTCCTTCAGCAGAGGTCAGAGGTCCTTTCTCTCTCTCTTTTTCTCCGTATGTATTTTTCATGCAATTTTCTTTTTCCTTTTGAATTTTCTTCATTGGAAACTGTCTCACTGTTGTTGTTTTTATCCGGGTTTCTTTCTTTGAGTCAGTTAAGCTTGAAAAATGCTTTCTTTATGCAAATCAACCCAGGTTAAAAAAAATTGAAATTTTTCAGAAAATGGGTTTTGTTCTTGTGAGAAAAAGTTCCGGTCTTTTCTAATTTAGTGGTTTCATGGGTTATTTTTTCTCTTTTTTACTTATTTAAATGCATAGTTTGTTTGATCCTTCATTTTTAAATTTGAACTTTTAGAGATTGTCTTGTCATTGAAGTAATTTGGATTCCATTTGTTTTGTGCCTTGCAGTGGTTGGGTCCTTTTGAAGTTGTTGTATTTTTCACAACTTAGCAATGGGGGAGCAGTTAGGATTGCTAAAAGTTACAGTTGTACTAGGGAGAAGATTGGTTATTAGGGATTTCAAGACTAGCGATCCTTATGTAGTACTCAAGCTGGGCAATCAGGTGATTCTAAGCTCTATGATTCTTTTTTGTTTGTAGTAAGTGGTTGTTCTATGTTTGATGATCATAAATGCACTGGTATTGGTTGCTTTGTGGGACACTATTTTGCTGATGTGATAAACTTCTGAAATCTCAAACAAAGAAAGTTTATGGCTTTGTCCTCTGGGCAACTGAATTTATTGTCTTACCAAGTAGATGGTTATGGTCATAGGATCCCCAGTCATTACATTGTTGTTGATCTGGTCCCTTTTTGTACTTTTCCCATTTTGTTTCTCTTCTCTGTTCTTTGGTTGAAGTTGGATCAGCCCATTGTTTCTTGACTGGACTGTTTTCTCCTCTTCAGTTTGTGTTTTTTGTTTTATCAATTTGTCGACTTCGTTAAGCTACCTTATTGACTATTTCCTTCCTGTATCAGACAGCAAAGACCAAGGTTATTAATAGTTGTCTTAATCCAGTTTGGAATGAAGAGCTAAGTTTCTCACTCAGAGAACCTGTTGGAGTTCTAAGTTTGGTGAGTTTCTTTAATTCTTATATGGTTATGCTACTAATACCGTTATTATGTTCAATTTGCAAAAAGGTAGCTCAATCAAATAGGTCCTTTGAAGCAATTCAATTTGGTCGTTTCTTCCTGGTCAATCTTAGATATGGTTCCATGTGGCCAAAGAATAATGATCCCTAAATACCAAGTTCAAGCTGCAACAAGCAGAAGTCATTCTAAACAGGCTTCCTAGATTCTCACTTAGTCATGCCATTGAGAAAAAGAAAAAAACATGTAGTAAGGCTAACAATAATCGATGACTTTTCTTCTTTTCTTTCCTAACCAATAGATGGAACTTTTAGCAGTAGTAAAACTGAGATAGTGTCCATCTGAGAGCTGCATTTTCTCTGGGGTTTAATTGCTGATTTATAACTGGTGAAGTAGCTTGAGATGCTAAATGGTAATGTTGTGAATAAAACTTGAGATTTCAATAGCATATGATTAGTTACTTTAACTCATTGCAGGAAGTATTTGATAAAGACCGTTTCAAGGCAGATGACAAGATGGGACATGCTCACCTCAACCTACAACCAATTGCATCTGCAGCTAGATTGAAGCAGTTTGCAAAGGTTTCTTCAGGCGAGACAATTTTAAGGAAGGTTGTTCCTGATACTGACAATTGTCTTGCTCGTGAAAGCTCAATTAGTTGCATAAATGGTGAAGTGGTGCAGAGTGTTTGGTTGAGGCTCTGTGCAGTTGAGTCCGGGGAGATAGAACTAAAGATCAAGTTAATTGATCCTCCTGTTGCTTCTTCAAAGTAGTGCAAATCTAAGATAGATTGTCATAGGAGTAGGGTTTTGACGATGTCAGGGGACAAGGGAAATGCATCTGTAGTAGACTCTTTCCTTGATATAACCCCTTTAGATCGATGTATCAAATAGATTTTCAATGTAGCATAACCTGAGAGGAAGTACTGAATGTCTTGCCAGGCAAACTGGTTGTTTTGGTCGTGTGTTTTGAAATAGTTTTTCAAGTGTGATGAATGCAGTTCAGAGAGGCATCCGTTTGTGGCTTGCATGGAATTTTGTTGAGTTCTTTAACCTTGAGGTGATTGCATTTCCCATTTCATTCTTTGTGATCAGGATCTGCCATTGCTCAATCTAAACATTTCAGACATAAACCATGTATAGTTGAAATCCCTATACCAAGCAACACCTTTTCTTTTGACTCATAGCCCAAACCTATCTATACATGGGGCAAGGCACTTGTTCAACTGCTTAGGACACTTTCTGATCAAGACATGAGAAGTTCTGGGATCTAACAACTCTTGCATGTCCTTCTAAAACTGGGAAGCATGTTAAACCGAGAAAAAAATAATCGAGAAAACTAAACCGTAAAAAAAAATTGATTAAACCGATTAGAATTTTTGAATAAATTTTCAGTTCGGTTAGGTTTCAGAACCGAAACCTGAAACTGGAAAAACCTCAACCGAACCAGTTCGGTTTAAGCGGTGCTATAAATACAAAAAAAAAATACACGTTATTTTTCTTAACACTAGTGTCCAAACTTCAGCCGTCCTTCTCCAGTTCTCCTTGCTCCTTAGCCGCTCCCTCAACCCTCACAATTCACACTTTTATTGACAGATCGTCCACTTACACTCACAGATCGTTCACTTTTCACTCAAATCAAGTTTATCCATCTTCATCCACAGCCAGCCACATCACTCTCCCACACCATCTTCATCTTCAAACTAGCCAGTCAGAGCCACGAAGTTATCTCTTCTCTCTTTGCAGATCGCAGTCGCTACCAGCAAGCCAAATAAATAAATCTCTCAATCTATCCTCATTCTTTCTATCATATCTCTTTTGCTGTTAATCGTTTTGTTACTTCTGTTGGATTATGTACCTTTTTGCTGTCATTTTAAAAGGGTTTATTTGCCTTTGATTTTGTAATAATGGGTTGTTGTCTGTTGATACTAGTATTGAATATTTGTCTTAGTTAATCAATTTTGAAGCTATTCTGTTGGGTTTAGAAGCTTAAAAAGCTAGAAAATTGTCTTCTTTTCTTGCTGTAATTTTAGGTGGTCTGCTCAGTTTTAGATTTAGATGTAACAGATATTTGTAAAAAAGGATACAGGTTTTCCGGTTTTTCTGATGAAAAAACCGAACCGAAACCGGTCGGTTTGACCTGATTCCGGTTCAGGTCCGGTTTGAATTTTTTAGTTTTTCAAAATTTTATTTTGATTATTTTTTTTAATAAAAATCAAACCAAACCAAAAATACTAGCAAAAACTGATATGCGGGAGAGTGGATTGTTTTCTTGACTCTTTAATCCACAAGTGTGGTACTTTGAAAATTATATATATAAAAAAAACTTTTTTTTACCCATGGTCTGGATTTTATTAAAAAAAAAGATTTTTATTATGAATTGATATGAAATAATTTTGTTATAATTGTTTTTATTAAAAAAATCTATTTTGATTTAATAAAACAACATTTTGATTAGTTTATAAATTAATATGTGTCAACTGATATAATAGATAAATTTTAATATAATTTAATTTGAAATTTAATTAAAATTTTGTTTCAAAGATTGACTGACAAACTAAACCAAGTTTAATAACATTTATTGTAACTGATAATAACGTGTTTGAGAGTGTGGTTGTGGTTGCCTTTCAAAGTATTTTTTACTCGAAAATATATTAAAATAATATTTTTTTTAAAAAAATTATTTTTGATATTAGTATATTAAAATAATCTAAAAAGATCAAAACAATATTAATTTGAAATAAAAAATAAAAAAAATAAATTTTTTTAAAAATATTTTTAAAACCCAAAAGAATTTTTAAAATTGGATGTAGAATGGAAAATTTTATTTAATTTTAATTATGACGTAGGTGGTCAAATAATACTGGTAAGTGGTAACTCTTAGCTGATAAAAAAAAAAAAAAGAAGAAGGAAAAGGGTCATCTATAAATAAAATAAAATGTTCTCAATAAAAAGAGAGGAAAAAAGAAGAAGCAGCTTTTAGTCTTTTACCATTCAAAACGACCCGACCCATTTGTCCTCTCAACCCGACAACCTTACCGCTACAAAGAATGAAAATGCGTGTTGTCAGCGCTTAAACCGACCCTTGTAGTTTTTCCGTTGCAAAAGATGTACTTCAACAAGTTTAAGAAACCTGAAAACGAAGAGGTCAAAGAAGAAAGTGGAAGGGGTAAACAAAGCATCGATCTTGGAAATGGCAGTGAAGTTATTTACATTCAAAGGTTTATAGGATTTGAGAAATCGTGGGAATTCTTTGATTATCTCAACAAACATATCCCTTGGATTCGACCCACCATTCGTGTCTTCGGTCGGCAATGCCTCCAGGTGAAAAGGGTTCTCTCTTTTTGTTAGTTTTTTTGATAAAGTCTCGATTTTTTGTTTTGGATGTAATGGTGATGTCAAGTTACTGAATTTATGAAGTTGGTTTTGTTGAAAAGATCAAAGTTGATTGCTTTGTCCAAATCTTGTATATGTTTCATTGTTATAGAAGATCAGTAGTTGTTTTGCATCTATTTCTTAGTACTTTTTAAGATTCAAGAGTTGTTTAAAAGTAACTACATTGTTGTGTGATGTAGGGTGTGATTCGATTTGTGTTATTTTGAGTTTGGAAATTATGTAGATGAAATCTATGAGTACTATCATGTGGGTGGCCTTAGGATCGTCGATTTATCAGTTCTATATGAGTTAGGTGATCTAATTTATCATATTTCGGGTGCAAAGAGTGCAATTTGTTTGTGGGGGGGTGATTGGAATTTGTTTGCTCTTTCTTATTGGGTGTACTTCTCTGCAGCCTAGAGATACATGTTATGTTGCAAGTCCAGGATTGCCAGAATTAGTGTACAGTGGATATAAGCCACATGCCAACTCTTGGGATGATTTCCCTCCAATCAAGGACCTCTTGGATATGGTTAGAATGCTTGAATCGATTGTTGATTTTAAGGTACTTGTTTACTTCGATGACATCTAATGTTTTTTGCTTGTATCCTGAAGGTCCTTGAAGCTCTTCCTGGGAGTAAATTTAACAGCCTGCTCTTGAATAAGTATAAAGGTGGCAATGACAATGTTGGTTGGCATGCTGATGATGAGAAGCTTTATGGACCTACTCCTGAAATTGCTTCGGTTTCCTTTGGATGTGAACGTGAATTCTTGTTGAAGAAGAGACCTATGAAATCATCCCAAGGTACTACTAATCATGTGTCCTTTTCACCTTTCTTTTTGTTGGTATGTTCAAGGCGTTTTAATTTTCGGGTTAGCTTGGAGGATTGAATGAAAATGTGGAGGATGGATGATGTTCAACCCTTAGGGATATAGAAAATCACCGCTCTATTGAAGAAGAACAAGGATGTAAACTCACAAATTCTAAGGATATAGAAAAATCACCACCTTAGAAATTAGAGTTTGGGATAGCTCACCACTCAATGGAGTCCACTATAGAGATATAGAACCAATACACAAGCTTAACCAGCTCAATTTGATTTTACTCAACAACAAATCTCTGCCGTGTGCACTTGATTCATGGGTTACATTTAAAGACGAAGAAAAATGTTAGCCACATGAAGTTTAAGTGACGCATTACTGGTATGGTGGAAACTTGGTCCTACGCTACAATAATATTTTGACAAACGAGGAAAAGGAAGAATACGTTAGGGTGGCTGGGAGATAGGCTGGCTAATGTAATATTGTAGGATAGCTATGAGATATCTTACGTTGGGCTAAATTATTTGATAGGGTGGCTAAGGATGACATAGCGTTTAGTTTGCTTGACATTCTTGACTTTACATGGATGAGTTTTGATCTCCCGAGTTGGTCTGCTCAAATGGTTTTGTTATTTTGACTGAGGAATTTAATCACCTCAACCATTTTTACATAGATGCTAGCATCTGCTACCAGCACCTTCTCCATGTGTTAAAAACAACATGTAGTTTCATACAGTTTCTCATGGTTCTTTTATAATTACCAACATTGATTCTATTATTTTGTTTTTGGAATAATTGGTAGAAAGAAGATTGGATGATGAACCTACTAGCAAGAGACTAAAGAAGAGCAGCCGTTTTGATCAGCATTCATTCATATTGAAGCATGGATCACTATTGGTGATGAAAGGTTACACGCAAAGGGATTGGCTTCACTCAGTGCCTAAGCGTGCAAAAGCTGAGGCTACTCGGATTAACCTTACATTCCGGCATGTTGTTGTCTAACAAGGCCTTGGAAGGAGGATATTTGGTCATTTGGTGCCTGTTGCTTATCATAACCCCTCAGTTCTCACTGAACTTTATCCTGCTCAATAGCTACATTTTGCGATCAAGAAGAGAAAGGAATCATTGGCTTGTTTTGACGCAAATATAAGAGATCCAAGCTTATCAGTTACCTGATACCTCAAAACTAGGAACCAGCTAGTGCTATAAAGTTACCACTTGTTACTGGGCATAGGCTTCTAATTTTGACAAGAGATGAATGTATTTTGTAGTATAGTTTCTCTGGCATCGTCCCCTTTTGAATCTAATCATGGATTTCTATTGTATTGCATCATTGATCTAGTCATGTGTGTCTTTGATGATTTTTAACATAATTTGACTTCAGATCCTTGACAGCAATTTAATAACTATTGATATAGCATGGCGATTGTGTATTTGATAGCTTTTTTCCCGAAAACAAGATTCAAGTCTTTATGGTTATGCTCCAAAATGTAGCTCTTCCAAACTTGTCATTTAGTTGATCCAGAAAATATGAATTAACATTGTTTCGATCGATATGAGCCAATCCACCAGGTCTGGGGACCGAATAGAAACTTATCCAATGGATGGAGGGGTATCTATAGTTTGCCCTAATATTACTTTTTTATTTTATTTTTTTAATTTTTGGAGGGAGAGACGTATTACGCATTCCAAGGTAGAATGGCTAGCGTTAAAATAAACAAACGAAACAAAAAGTGACGCAAATAGTTCTCGCTGTCTTTCTAAAATCTTTCAAGGAGACTGCTGACCCCTCCCATCATTTTCTCCTGATCCATTTCTCTCGTCTTTCAAGCGAATTCCTTGAACTGCTTCTATGGCTTCTTCAGATTCTATAAAGCCAAGAGGTCCTATCTTCTTCTTCTTTTAATTTCATTTATGTATATTTTGTTCAGTTCTTTTTGTTGTTAGTTATAGCTGAATTGTTGTGCTTTTTTCATGTGGGAACAGATGTTTGCATTGTGGGTGTTGCTCGTACACCTATGGGAGGATTTCTTGGTTCTCTTTCTTCTTTCTCCGCTACAAAGCTTGGTTCCATTGCTATTCAATGTAAAAATTTCTCACCTTTTAGTGCTATATGGATCGTTTCTTTGATGTTCAATGATTTCTACTATCAAACTTGGTGTGAATTTTACTTCTGTTATGGGTTATTAGGTGCTCTTCAAAGGGCAAACATTGATCCATCGCTTGTGCAAGAAGTGTTCTTTGGCAATGTTCTTAGTGCTAATTTAGGACAAGCTCCTGCTAGACAAGCTGCTTTAGGTGCTGGTATTCCTAATTCAGTCATTTGCACTACTATCAATAAAGTTTGTGCTTCTGGGATGAAAGGTAAGATTCTTTACGTGCTAGAGGTTTGGTATTTTTTTCAGCTTCTGGTGATGAATTGATAATTTGGGAAGATTGGTAGTTTCCATGAGTTTGTTGTTTGATCATGTCCTTTTTTGGTTCTCAGCAACTATGCTTGCAGCACAGACAATACAATTGGGTATCAATGATGTTGTTGTGGCTGGTGGGATGGAAAGCATGTCTAATGCTCCTAAGTATCTAGCAGATGCAAGGTTTGGTTTTGTGTCACTCGTTGGACATTGGATCATGTTGTTTTGCTGCTTTTGAGCTTTTCAATATTCGTGGTCTTGTAAGAAGGGTTGTGCTTGTGAATTTAGAGGGTTTCTTATAAATGGTAAGTTTTCATATTTTGATAAGAGGAAAATGGTAAGTTACTAGTGGTAATTGAGCTACTATAATGCTTTCAATTGTGTTCTGATTGGGGGTGAACTTAGTTAGGTGGGATCAAGTCTGCTTATTTTGTACTCCAAGATCATCTTTTGGAACTTCAAGTCTACTGTTTTGATACTTTATATGAAACCAAATCCTCTGTAACATAAAAATTTTGTTTTGTTGAGCTACATGTCCAATACTTTGCATTGGTTATGTTTGCTGTTTGCTGCTTGCTGCTTGGTTGTTGCTATTGCTAATCCAGTCAGTTGTTTATTAATGTTTGTATTTGTCCATGTCTACCTGATGGTTAGAATATCTCGTTATTCATTCTTACCCTATTTTCTAAACAGAAAAGGGTCTCGATTAGGACATGATACTATTGTTGATGGCATGATGAAAGATGGGCTGTGGGATATTTATAATGACTTTGGAATGGGAGTTTGTGCAGAAATATGTGCAGATCAGCATAGTATAACAAGGGATGATCAGGTATACTAGTAGTATAGCATTCTGTATGCTTAAAATTTTCTTGTGTTTTTCACCCTACAAGTATGCCACTTAAATCCCCTTTTTTCACATTTGAACCTTTTTATTTGGTGATGTCAGAACTCCTCCCTTGTAACATGTATCCAAACAAACAGTTTTCAAAACGAGAATTTTTATTATGATTTAGTAGATGTATGTTTCACTCTTTGAGTTTGTTAATGTTTTCGCTGTTTCTATCTATGCTTTATTACAGGATTCTTATGCTATTCAAAGTTTTGAGCGTGGGATTGCTGCGCAAAATAGTGGTCACTTATCCTGGGAAGTAGTTCCGGTGTGATTCTTAATTCTGATATGATCTGTCTCAATCTGCTTTCTGTATATGCCAAACATTAATTGATTTGTACTACATGCAGGTTGAAGTTTCTGGGGGAAGAGGGAAGCCGTTCACCATTGTTGACAAAGATGATGGATTGGGAAAGGTAAATAGAGTGGTTGCACATCTAGCTTAGATTTTATGCATGTTTTTGTTCTCAATTGAATACCAAAATAGATTCTAGATGGGAGTGTTCAAGTCCAATTGTTTTTTGTAAGATGAGCCTATTCTCTTTTCAGAATGAAGATATTTGCCTTTATGTGTTTGTAAATTTGATCCCAGCAGTGCTGTAGCAATATGTGAAGCACAAACATAAGTGTTTGGCTTTATTTCTTGTTGCGTTGAGCTCATGAAGGCTATCAGCTTCAGTTTTTCCAGATATTATAGATAGTTACCTATTGTACCATCCATTTCAATCATTTCCAAAATGAAGATACCAGTTATCAAGTTAAAAATTTTGTTTTAAATGAAAAGCCAATTTATTCTGTTTCTCTCTTTTCACATGTCTCTTCATAGTTTGATGCTGCAAAACTTAGGAAGCTTAGACCGAGTTTCAAGGAGAATGGTGGCTCTGTTACTGCTGGCAATGCTTCTAGCATAAGGTTCTCTCTCACGCCCTTGTCCTTGGAGAATTGTTTTAGATCATTGTAGATGCATCAAGATTAGAAGAATTTACCAAGAAAGTTATGAATGCGTCTGGCTTCCTAAACTAGAACTCACCCACGAATGAAATCCTTCGCCCACTATAACTATAGAACATCAACTCAAGTGCTAGCTGACTCTTTTTTATGTAATAAAACATTGCTAGCCAAAACTGGTTTTTAGGTTTATATGCCTTTTACCTTCTCAGCAAAATCAATGGTCACATGTTTTAAGTTCATCAGCCATGCATAATGGAATCAATTATGTACCCATGATCATTTTGGTGTCAAAGCACATCTTTTGTCATTTCATTATTGGTTGGTGCTGCTATGATTAACAGTGATGGTGCTGCTGCACTAGTGCTAATGAGTGGGGAGAAGGCATTAAAGCTCGGGTTGCAAGTAATTGCGAAGATAAGAGGATATGCTGATGCTGCTCAGGTAGTTTAAAGAATGTTTGTGTTTTCTTGGGCTTGGCAGAGCACAACTTCAAATAACGTAGTGCTGAAATAACATTGTCTTGGCAGGCCCCTGAGTTATTTACAACTGCACCAGCCCTTGCAATACCAAAAGCTATTTCAAACGCTGGTTTGGAGGCTTCTCAGATTGATTTCTATGAAATAAATGAAGCCTTTTCTGTAAGTAGCTATGCCTTCACCTTCATACCACCATTGTCTTATTGAAGTAGCTATTTGCTAGTTCCATGTTGCTGTCTTCTCTGCAGGTTGTGGCTCTTGCCAATCAAAAATTGCTTGGTCTTAATCCTGTGAGTTATAAACTAATTCCACCTTTATTGCTTATTTGTCAGTGCATTCTAGTTCTAAATTTGGGGGCTATTTTGGATGTTCTATTCAGTTATTCATCATTTATTTTCTTTTTGCTGAAGTATTGTGATGGTTATGAATGCAGCAAAAAGTTAATGCTCATGGTGGAGCTGTATCTTTGGGACATCCACTAGGATGCAGTGGGGCTCGTATCTTGGTCACGCTGCTAGGGGTAACTTATATAGTGGCTTATTCATATTTGCTCTGGTTTTTTTATTTTCTTCTTATGGCCTCTCTGGACACTGTTGTGTATTCTATCTCTCTCTCAACCCACACTTGTGTATGTTTGGATTTTCTGTAGGCTACAAAGTTAGTCTCTAATTTTCTTCTGTCTAGAGTTTTTTTTATTTTTTTTAACTCTCTTTACCTGCCCAGTGCCTGAAACCATTTCGGAGAGGAAGCCAATTGCTTGAATGGGTTGAAGATGCATTAAAATTGATTCCTTTTACATACCTTTTGTTTCGTTCATTCAGAATCCAAATTAAGGTGTGCAATTATATTGCAGGTACTAAAACATAAGAATGGGAAGTATGGAGTTGGTGGCATCTGCAATGGGGGAGGAGGGGCATCTGCCCTGGTCCTTGAACTCATGTAAGCCCTCTACATTTGGTAAGGAAAATGAATGTTCTATTCAGTTTCGTGATATCCTTTTGTCTTAGTTCTTGCCTCATTTCAAATTCTAATCAAGTATCTTAAATTTAAAGCACCATGAAACACTTTGACCAATTGTTTTGGTTCATCACTGATTCCAGAATGGAAAAGGTGATCCCACCCTCCTAGGGCTTGAATTATTAAGAATTTTCAGTGGTTCACAAATACACTTTTGCATCTTGTAGGCAAGTTGCAAGGGTTGGACCTTCTTCGCTATGACATAGTTTTGTTCATCTCACATCATCATACTGTTGTGCAATTCAGAACTTTTTTTTCCAATGTAACTTCACTTGAATAATGAAAGGTGTATCAAAATCTTACAAAGAGAAATAAATGAGTTCGTTTATCTTAAGTCTTTCAGTTAAAATGCTATATAGCATTGGTGTTTGTTTATTGAAACCCCTACCTAAACATGTGGTAAACGAATGTGTTTCAATACTGCCATACATGCATTCTCAACCATATGGAAATTTCTCAATGAAATTACTACTTGGTAAGCTTTTATTTGTGTGTAGAAACTATGTATGTCATCATAGTTCTACAAATGCATAGTTGAGCAGTTTATACTTGGGTTTGAAGAAGGGTACACTGTTTTTAGTACAAGGCTATTGAACAAGCCAAGAGTGAAACAATAATTGACGTGTATGTTACTGAATATGGCATCCTGCCGCTGTCCTTTCGAAAGAAGAGTCCTTGGTATATTGGTAGATTGATCAAAACTAAGAGCCCACATAGAATTATCTGCAATGCCAATAGGTCAAGAACCTTACTTTCAACATCCATAATCAGCATCTTTATACCACCAACAAAACTGAACATGTTGAGCAGTGCCAGTGTTGCTAAAATGTTAAACATTGGTGATGAAACACCAAACTCCATTTTTTCTTTCTCATATCTCTCGGAAACATCCTCTTCAGCCACCTTTGCGGTGATCACAAAGGTAGAGGTGCTGAATCCCAACAACTTTCTGATAGCGTCAAAGAAGCCAAATAAGTGGGAAGTTGTTCTTTTGAACACCCAAATTCTTTGACCATTCCACCAACCTTGAATTGTGCCACCACTCCAAACAAATTCTACGAGGCCATATGCACGGTTGGCAAAGATGGCATATGCGAATGATTGGATCCAGGGGCTTGATAACTGAAAGAGCAAGATGATTCAGCAAGTAGTTGAGTGGAAAATTTAGAAAATCATGACATGTTAATAATAGATAAAGATGATGATGGTGATAGTGTGAAAGATTCAAGGATGACAATGAGGAGCAGTGTGACGATGCACCTTGATATGTAGATTGAAATTTGCTGTATCCTTAAAGCTTGGTTTATTGTTGAAATTTATCTTGGCTAAGATAAGAGGATCGATTGTTTTAGCTGATGAATTGAAAGGTTCATACCTTCGGAAATAAGGAGATGCCCCTGAGCAGGCAAAGGGGCGGCACAACAAGATAGTACAGCACAGCGAACCAGCTGGTAGCCCATAGCAAGTAGATACAGTATGAAAGTTGAAGTTTTAGGGGTATCCTTTTGTGTCCAAACAGGAAGGGGCTGTGCCTTGTTATCAAAATTTGAAAATCACCTTCAGACCATCTCTTGTGCTGAACCAATGTCTGCAATAGTGTTGTAGGAGCTAGTCCCAAGAAACCCTTTCTTTCAGGAATGAAGTACATAGATCTCCAACCTTTACATTGTACAGAGAGTCCTGTGATTACATCCTCCACTGGACAGCCATATTTCAAACCCATCTGTGAAATTGCAACTTGAGTCATTGCCATTAATTTGTGCATGCAAGAGTGTTCTTCGTGAGTGCTTGCTTGTGTTTGAGAGAGAGAGATACCTCCTTTCCCCATTCGGTATTCGCTTCGTAGGTACAACTAGCAAGATTTCTGCATACTTCTTCCAGGACTCCAGCACTTTCTTTAACCTTCCTATAATTCACTTCCTTCCAGTCTACCTTATTTTCATTGCTGTACCTCCTCCCACAAAGAGCCTCTCGCCTGTGAAAGCACCCGGTACCGATATATAGAGGCCCTCCATTCCCATCTAATCCTGGAAAGTCCACCTAGATAGCCAGTTATGGATAGCAGCACATAATCCATAGAACCTTTGTTAGTGTCTATTTCCTCATTCAACTATTTAACAAATCAGGAGTGCTTGACAAATGCATACCTCCATTTCTATATTCAATGAATTGCAGTAAATATCATTCTTTGTGATGTTCTCAAACGCTTGTGGATACTGTATATATCCAATCTCACGACCCTTCTCTTCATCCATGAAAAAGCATAGTGCATCTCTTACCGAGTATGAATTATTCGAGTACATGTCACAGTCAACGTTGAGGATAATCGGACTGTTGCTTATCCTAGAAGACACCCTTATCTAGTTAGCAATATTGTCAAGCACGGTTAGTTTTTATGCCTGCAATGTTACAGATAAATATACGAAGATAAATGCATAAAATAAATTTATTTTTAGAACAGTTTTGGAAGGGCAAGAGAACATGTATTCTTTGTCTTCATTGTCCCGTCTCTTCTGTCTTATGACACTAACCAAATACTATTTAAGTTATGGCTTGATAGAACACTATATATGGACTGTTTACCAGTGCATTCATGGCTCCTGCTTTAAAATTGTGAGGATATTGAGGTCTCTTTTCACGAGCCAAATATACCAAAGTTGGCAAAGGTTGTCCTTCATTGTCCATAGCCTGAGGGTCTGTTCCATCTATCAGAATCTACAAAACAAGTCAACTCTATCAACCTAAGGTATTTCATGCGTCGACGTACTCATTATGGGACTAGAAATGATGAAGATGAAGTACTTGAAGGATGGTTTGGTGATCTCGTCGACTTGAGATGAAATTCCACTCGTGAAATCCCTTGTGTTCTTTGCGAATTTCCTCTGGAACTTTGCCTAGCTTTGTGGTTGCTTCAATCTGGTACTTCATGTCTATGTATAGTTTCTGTAATTAAGAAAGCAGAGCTCAATTGTAATCAAATTTGAAAGAACTAAAAAATAAAATCAAACAAATCAACCTAGACTGGATTAATGAATTCATTAGCTTAGATTAAAGTTATTAAATCCGGCTCGGTTCATAACTCAGATCATGAATTAAGTGGATTAACTCGAGTAAATCCAAGATGATATCCTTTCAAGATTAAAAAAAAAACAATATCATTTTGATTTTTTTTAAATCAAATCAAGTTTTGATCGAGTCATAAATTGGTTATCTTACTTGAATAATTTATAAATTAATATGTTTGATTATGAGAACTGTTATCAAGTGCATACTGAATTAGATCAAGTTAAATAACATTATCTTAGATCTATATAGAAATTAAAGTATTAAGAAAGGATATATTAAAAAAAATACTTTGAAATTAAAGATTTCAAAATATACATATTATTTATTAGATTAGTAAGATTATGATGCAATGATTCATAATTTTGTTAAAGATTTTTCTTGTTATTTATAATCTTTGTATTAGGCCGCTCGCTAAATTTTTAATCTTAACCATATCTCAATAGTAGTATTTCCTGACTATACCTTATAATAACAATAATAAAAGGAAAAACTTGAGAACATATTGAATTACCCCTAGTATAATCAATTTGTGGGAAGATAACACAACTCCCCATGTATCATCGTCCAATTGATTTTAAGGTGATGGAAGAGTTACAGACGCAAGCTTGACTTTTGATTCCGACATGGGAAATAATTGTCACAACACAGCAGTAAGAGTGGGTCACCACCACAATTTCTGGTGGTTACCAATAGTTTCATCTCCTCAGGCTCCAAGCACAACCTCACATACATCTGCTAGAATTGTCTGCTTTCAAGATGGAAGTGGACCTCAAATTAATAAGATGGACAAATCTCTTGTCTTGTTTTGGACCACTCCTCCAATTGCAAGGAATTAAGCTAGACTAGACCAAACCATGTGGGACATAGGGAAATGTTTACGTGCAGTTAACAAATGATTTCGGAGATAAATTTATTCGTTTATCCTCTTCGTCTTTTTTCTGTTTTAAGATAGCAACAAAACGCTAATGATCTTTTCTCGTTTCTAAGTAGTAAGCACCTTTCACTATCTTAACTTCCTTTTTTATTACCGATCCATGCCGTGTTAATCACCTTTTAATTACTTGAAGCGTTCAGGGTTGATTTACAGATTTCTCATTATGAAACACGACACTATAAATTAACTGTTAAAAAAAGAGGCCATGAAATCTACGATGTTTACCTTGACAAACAACCACTCTTCGGCCTTGTTAGGGTCATCTAGTGGCTCAAGAGCTGTCCGAAAGTAGGCCTCTGGTGATCTTGGTTGTATCTTGAAGTTCTTGCAAAATGGTAGCCAATGTTTTGAGAATCTTGATGCCTCTAACATTGCATAAAAGGTCAAGACTGAGCCACCATCGTCCGATAGATAGACACTTAGCTTCTCCGGTGGGTAATCGTAGGCCATCATAGATAAGACCGTGTTGATAACCATAGTTGGCGGCTCAATTTCTGGGTCTGCAGTGCACACAAATATGTCTACCCCTGGCAAATCCTTCTCGTACCTATCAAGTAGTTCATAGTCATTATAACCAAAGTGTCTAGCTTGGATCGATATAGTAAAGCATATACAGTGAAAATGGAAACATTTAAAACCTCTGGGAGAGCCTGTCCTTGAAAGTGTAACGATAAATGGGGTTCCATCGAACAAGTTGAGTGATAAACCAGTAAAAACTGAACCATAGCTCTGCGAAGAACATTCCAATCCAACTCCATATTTCTACTGCTCCTTCAACTGGCAAGTAACTCACTCTATACACCAGTATTATGCAAATAGCAACAAATATTGTAAGCACGTATAGTTTGAACAGAAGCCTTCCTCTTGATGCCCTTGTTTCAAAGAGTGGAAGATATTCATTTTTTCCCATCTCTCTCTCTCTCTCTCTCACACACACACACACACTTCGAGAGATTATGAAAGATCAAGCATATATAGAAGCAGAAAAGACAAGTGAGTCTGATGTTCAAGGCTCAGTTTGGCACACATGTTTGGTTTAAAGTGTGGTTAAGAAACTAGAGAAATCTCTGGAAAATAAATACGTCAGAAATTATATACACCTTATTTACTTGATGCAAAAAAAAAAACTATAACTTTTGTGGAATTGAGACTTTCACAATTTTTGTGCTTTAAAAAGCTTACCAGCCAAGCTTATTTTAGTTTGTGGCATCGCAGTATGTTTTTGCATAGCGGTTGGAAACTGTAAGTTTTGTGGAAATGAGATTTTTACAACTTTTGTGCTTTAAAAAGCTTGCCGGTTTCTAAAAATATGTATGTTTCATACCAAAAAAATCTGTTACAAAAAGATAAATAACAAATAATTTTTACAGAGAAGAGATATTATTGTTGAAGCTATGGCACCGAAGCTGGAACAACGTTACTTAGCTGTTGTCTCTTGCGTTGCTGTCTATCTGTCAATGGCAGCATAATATTGATGTTGATTAGTATGTTCTTCAATTCGTTAAAGTTAAACTTATCTAGAATAAATCTAGTTAGTTACGTAACTTCTTATATAAAGGAGATTATGACTGTTACGTTTCTTTTTCTTTTTACAATTCTGTAATATTTGATTCCTTCTATAAATAAAAGACAAGGGATGACAGTAACCATATGAGACTATTCTGCTCTCTGTTCACTTCGCTGAAAATTCTGTCCTTTGTTCTTTTCGGTTGTTCATCTGCTTAAACAAAATCCTGTTCTTTATATACCAGTTTTTCTACAATTATGAAGGAAAAGAGTGAGAGACATGAAATGTAAAGTTTGTTTTCCTAAAGCATCTTATTTTCTTCTTACTTGGTGTCCTCATTCAGGAAAACTCAGACATATTTGTATTGAGCCGTTAATGATCTGTCATTTACTATTTTTGAAGTACAAATATCTGAAGTATTCCATGAATTATTCAATTCCTTTTTTGTGCAATTTCTGAGCAATCATTAAGCTCTATTGGGTCCTTTTCTTTGATGTTCCTCCACGTATATGCAAACATTTTGAAACATAAAACTGCACAATCATGGCCAAGTTTGATACACCTCGGAAAGCACCAAAACTAACAAACATATCATCAGCCACATGATCTTACATTAATTTATTAGTGAGTAGAAAATAGGCAGCATTCCTAGTAGGTTTGAAGAGGGATATGGTCATTTTAGTGCAGGGCAACTGAACAAGCCAACAGTGAAACAATAAGTGATTTGTATGTCACTGAATTGGGAATCCTGCCACTGTCCTTTCGAAAGAAGAGCCCTTCGTATACTGGTAGGTTGATCCAAACTATGAGCCCAGATAGAACTATCTGCGATGTGAAGAGGTCTAAAACCTTGTTTTCGACATCCGAAATCACCATCTTTATTCCACCAATAAAACTGAAAATGTTCAGCAGGGCAAGTGTTGCTAAGATGTTAAACATTGGTGAAGGGACACCAAACTCCATAATCTCTTGCTCGTATCTCTTAGAAGCATCCTCACTCGCAACCTTGGCAGTGACTACAAAGGCATGATTTGTGAATCCTAACATCTTTAGGATAGTGTCACAGAAGCCAACTAAATAGGATGTTGTTCTTTTGAACATCCAAATCCTTTGATCATTCCACCAGCCTTGAAATGTACCATCACACCATAGAAATTCTACGAGACCATATGCTCGGTCGGCAAAGAAGGCATATGCAAATGCCTGAATCCATGGGCTAGATGCCTGGGGAAGATAAAGTTTTCCGCGAGTCTAATAAAGTTCTTAATGTTGCAAGAAACACAAGTAATTGACTGCATTTTATTCAAAGATGTAGACATCAAATTAGATATAGCAGAATTGAAGAGTTCATACCTTTGGAAATAAGGAGATTCCTCTGAGCAGGCAAAGTGATGGTACAACCACATAGTACAGTGTAGGGAAGCAGTTGGCAGCCCATAGAAAGTAGATACAGTATGAAAGTAGAAGTTTTAGGGGTATGTTCTTATATCCGTCGAAGAAGGGACCATGCCTTGATAGGAGAATTTGTAATTCACCTTCAGACCATCTCTCCTGCTGGACCAATGTTTGCAGTAGTGTTGTAGGGGCAAGTCCTAAGAAGCCTTTCCTTTCAGGATTGAAGTACACTGATCTCCAACCTCTACATCTTATAGAGAATCCTGTCATTCCATCTTCCAGTAGATAGCCATACTTCAAACCCACCTGTGAATTTGAAACCCTTGTTTAATGGTATTAATTTGTGCATCCAAGACCGTTGCGCGAGAGAGAGAGAGGGAGAGGGAGGGAGAGGGAGGGAGAGAGAGAGAGAGAGACCTCAATTCCCCATTGAGTGTTCTCTTCATATGCACAACTTGCAAGGACTTTGCATTCTTCTTCTAGATCTCTAGCATTTCCTTCAATCTGTATGTCAGCCACTCTCTTCCAGTCTACCTTGTGTTCATTGCAATGCTTCCTCTCGCAAAGATTCACTCGCCTGTGGAAACACCCAGTACCTATATACATAGGCCCTCCATTTGCGTCTATGCCTGGAAACTCCATCTTGATTGATAACCACAACAGATAGAAGCAAAGAAACCATTACAAACTCCTCCTGTTACTAGCTATTTTTTACTCTCAAGTACTGAACTTATGAGGATTCAGGGGTAATGGGATAATGCATACCTTGAATATCACATTCAAGGAATTGCCATAAAGGTCATTCTTCTTAACATTCATCATTGACTGTGGATATTGAACATATCCAATCTCATGCCCCTTCTCCTCGTCCATGAAAAAGCACAGGGCATCTCTTAAAGAACTTGAATTGTTGGAGTGCATGTCGCAGTCGACATTCATGATAATAGGACCATTGCTTATCCTTGACGACACCCTTATCTATTCAGCCAGAAATTGCAAAAGACTGTCATGACTAAGGACTGCAAATCAACAGAAACAAGAACTAAATCACATGCTTAATTAAAAAAATCCTCAACTAACCAGTGCATTCATGGCTCCGGCTTTGAAGTTGTGAGGATATTGAGGCCTCTTTTCTCGTGACAAGTATACCAAAGTTGGCAAACGTTGTCCTTCATTATCCATGGCCAGAGGATCTCTCCCATCAATTAGTATCTACAAAAAATAGGTCAATTCTATGAACAACCTGTTTTCAGTAAGTAAACTGATTCTGGCATTAGAAATGTTGAAGATCAAGTACTTGAACAATGGTTTGATGATCATGCCGGCTTGAAACAAAATCCCACTCAGAAAATCCCTTGTGTTCTTTACGAATTTTCTCCGGAACTTGGCCTTGCTTTGATGTAACCTCAATCCGGTTCTTCATGTCTCCATATAATTTCTACAGTTGAAAGAAACAGTTTGCGATCAAATTGGAGTAAAGCGACATCAACGTGAAAGGAATCATTTTGGACAAGCACCAGGAAGACTAACATTCGTCGACAAGAACATAGTTTAGGGTGGATGTTTGGGTCATTGACAAGTCATCAAGGACATGAGAAACTCACTTAAATCAACAAAACACAGGCCTGCAATTTTCTGCAGAATCAGGCATGAACAGGAGAAGGGTTTCTCTAAACTGCAGATTTTTTTTATTCGCTTTCACCACTGTTTTTTCCTCTTACAATTCCAGAACTTTCAGCCCTCTTTATACATACTAAATCAACAATGCTAGCATTACACTTGGTAACTTTAATCACCACTTAAACTAACTCCAGTTACATTAACTTAACACAAATCAAACTAGCTAAGGTCAAGATTAAAGAGCTGTCATATTAACCCCAGCATAGCTTACCTTGATGAACAACCACTCTTTGGTCTTGACAGGGTCATCCAGTGGTTCAATCTGAAAATAGGCCTCGGGTGATCTTGGTTCTACGTTGAACTTCTTGCAAAACGGTAGCCAATACTTTGAGAACCTTGATGCCTCTAGCATTGCATAAAAGGTCAATTCTGAGACACCATCATCCGACAGATAAACACTCAGCTTCTCCGGTGGATAATCATAGGCCATCATCGATAAGACCGTGTTGATCACCATGATTGGTGGCTCCATCTCTGGGTCTGCAGTACACACAAATATGTCTACCCTTGGCAAATCCTTCTCATACCTGTCAAGTAGTTCACAATCATTATAAAGGGACTTGTAAGTTGTAACTAGCCCGGACAGAACTAAATTACACTAGTAGTGATATCTTACCTTTGAGAGAGCCTGTCTTTGAAAGAGTAACGAAAAATGGGGTTCCATCTAACAAGATGAGTAATAAACCAGTAAAAACTGAACCATAGCTCTGCAAAGAACATTCCAATCCAAGCCCACCTCTCCAAGACTCCTTCAACTGGCAAGTACCTCACTCTGTACACCCATATCATGCAAATAGCCACAGATATTGTAAGCACATATAGTTTGATCAGAAAAGGTCTTCTTGATGACTTTGTTTCGAAGAGAGGAAGATAGCCATTGTTGTTTCCCATCTCTCTCTATATTTCTTTGAGAGTGGAGAAGTTGGGTGATGTTAAGATCTAAATTTATAGAAACTCAAGCTCACCCTTGGAGGCAATGGTAATGATGGCCTAAAGCATCTTATATAATTACCAGTCAGAAATTCAAAATTATCTTCTCCGCCAGCTACCAAAAACATACAGAAAAAGGTTTGGTGTGATCCTTTGCCTGCTCATTTCTGGAGTTTAGCAGCATATTTAAGCAAGCCGTAAACTTGGAGTCTCTTCGACTTTCTTTTTTCCTTTTCTTTTTCTTTTTTTAATTTATAAGTGGACCGACTTTATTTAGCCAATAATCTCATCATCAAAATAAATATAAAAACCAACTAGACTATTTTTACATGAAATGTAAACAAATTTAATTTATAACATATATTAGGAATTGAGGGCGTGATCTTGTGGTCTTTTGTAGAGAATTTGTATGTTAAACTAGCTACTCAAGCCGTGTGCAGTGCATGTCGTAATTTCTTTTTAAGAAAATAACATGAATATGTAATGGAGGTTATTTTTATATGTTTTTTTATATAAAAAAAATTAAAAGTATAAATTAAAAAATTTATCCATACATCTAATAAAATAAATCGATAATTATATATGTAAATAAAATATAAAATTATTAATAATAACTAAAAGAAAAACATAAAAAATTGAAAGATAAATGTAGATCTAATCTCGTAAAATGAGATATTTATTTATTTGTGTCTATTGAATTTTTTTATAAAAATCAATAAAAGATAATAAAAATATAAACACATATAGAACTAAGTGAATAAAATAAAAGAAAAAAATATTATGCAAGGCTAACATATTATAAATATTATTTCAAAATAAATATTTTTTTATAAAATAAAGCTTATTTGTATAAAGTTAAAAAAATAAAATCTTAAAGAATTAAATACGAAACAGAACAATTTTTTTTTATAAAAAAATGTCTATAAAAAAAAACCTACAAAACATGTGGTCTAGTTTATGAGATCGGGATAAATCGATAAAAAAAAATAACTACATAATTATTTATTTATAAAACAATAACGTAGAATGATAAAATCATAAAAGAAAATGAGAAAAAAAAAAAGAATACCTGGCCATATTAACTCTTAAAACTTGTGACTCGTGTCAATAAATTGGAAGCATGATAAATAAAATAATTATAAAACTCAATCCTGAACAAATCAAACACTGAAGATGATGTCGAGAAAAATCAATCATGTAAAAAATTGTAATTAAAATAATAAGAGTGAAAATAAAAATAAAAAATAAATTAGAGGGTATCAAAAAAATTTAAATTGGTCAACAACTCTAGTTTTTTTCACATGGGTAAAAAAATATTTTTATTATTTAAAAGTTTGTGAAAAGAAGAAAATATAATTGGTCACCTTTAGATAATAATTTTACTGAAGCAATAATTGAAAGAAAAAAAAAGTGATTTCACTGTAGCAACATTCAGTGCTAAAGTGTGCAACAATAAAATGTCCACACGCTATATATTTTGTCAAGTTTCTAGAGGGCACTGCTATTTATTTTATTTTTAGTTTAACGTGGGTGTTCGGGTTAGCTGGCGTGTACCTTGACTAATTTTACGGGTTCTAAAGTTAACGACCATATAAGTCTCTAATGACCATCATATGAGCAACCACAGGACTCGAACTTGAAACTATAAAAAAAACAAATATTTTAATTTCAAAATCTTACCATCATACCACCGTCTAGATAGCTGGGCACTGCTATTTTTGCTTGTTTTGAACGTGATGTGTTCAGGTCTTGCCAGATCTAGCCATAGCCATGTTTGGTAATATCTCAGTGGGTACCCACAACAAAGCTGTCCCCTCTAGTTTTGAGTGGTTTACAAAAAGAGGTTTTTCTTTTCTTGGTTATGTATTGGAGTTCGAATTTATGTGTGTGAAAAGTAATCCTTTATGATCTATCAAACTCCACTGCCATTTAGCTGTGCTTTTGTTTTTATTCCGTGTTTGGTTCATAGTTATAAGATATAACTTGAAGGTCTACCTAATCTAGGGATTTAAGTTATAGAACGGGTATGTTTGCCTGTAGGTTTGTAGGAAAATTAAATCCTGTCTGACAAACCAAATTTATACAAAGCAACGTGGAAAAGGTTGTCATCAGCTGGTCAAGATACATGAAATTGAAGCTTAATTTCTATTTTTAATGCTCAATTAACACATAAATACAGTTAATTAAGACAGCCTCCAGAAACAAATGTTCCAAACCACCAATGTCTTTTTCTTTTTCCCTTCAATTTCTTGTCTTTCCAGATATGCCCTCGTCTTAGGGATTCAGTAAGAATTACACAGCTGGAGGTTAGGGTCAATCTTGTCTATATGAAATGAAAACCTATTTCGGTTAGGCTGGCAACTCTTACCGCTAAATCCCGCGCAAAATTCGTTATCTTTCCCATATCAAAATAGAAGATGAGTCTGAGTTTTATTAAATGTTCTTGGATATTGGTTTTTAAGAATTCGTTGGAGGGTTTTCTTCTTCTTCGAGTTACAACATTTTTAAGGTACCTCTTGTTTTGTTTTGTGTTCTTTGTAGCCCCTCTCATGTAGCTTTGGTTTAAGGTTTGTCTACGTTTATTGCTTTTGCCGCGTTACAATCTGCGGTGCATCGTCGCAATAACAAACGTGTACTTAACCTCGCTGTATGTCCTATGATTGACATCTTGGGCTTGGATTAATTCCTTAAGGGTGTTAATTATGTCATTAACGACTTGATTTTCAAATGATATGATACGAGCTTTGATTGATCATGCAGGTAAGCTTTGAAGCAAAAGGATGGTAACCGTCTGGGGGGGTACAGATCAACAAAAAGCTGTAGGATCACCAAGAGGAGAGGTGGGAGAGATTGACACCAAGAAGCCATTTCAATCTGTCAAAGCTGCGGTTAGTTTATTCGGTGAAGTAGCTATCAAGGGGAAACCTGCTGCCAGGAGATCAAGGCTTTCTTCAGAGGTAAAATCTGATGACTAGTTTTGCAATGCAATTAGTTATAATTCATAATTGATAGATTGAATGCTTGATGGAATTCCCATATTTTCTTTGACAAATCTTTGAAAATGTCTTTCGGCACTTATGAGTTTGGCAATGGTGGTGAAGAAAAGATTCAAATTTGTGATTGAATGTACAATTAAACCTTTGGTTTTGTAGAATGTGCTTGACAAGGAGACCCAAATTGTATTGGCTCAGAGAGACGTAGACAAGTTCAAGAGAGAGGGGGAGAATGCCGAAACTACGCAAGCTCGAGCGGATTCTGAACTTGAAAAGGCCAAGAGAACATTGAATGATTTAACCACCAAGCTCAAAGCTGTAGATGAGACCAAGAAATTAGCCATAGAAACTGTGGAAGCGGTGAAAGAAAAGGCTAAGAAACTTGAAGCAGCAAAATCCCAACAACTCATGGAAAATGCTGCTCGGGAACTGGAACTGGATGAGGCAAGACAACAGTACGAGATGACTGCTTGTGAACTTGATGCTGCAAAGGAGCAAATCAACCAAATCAGACAGGATTTTGACGCTGCATTGGAGGCAAAATCGTCTTCATTCAAGCAAGCAGCAGAAGCTCAGCGTTCAGCTAAAACAAACAAGGAAAGGGCTGGTGATCTTTCACAGGAAATCGGAGCTATGCAGGAATCAGCTCAACATCTAAAGATTGCCTCTGCACAAATTCAAGAACAGCAGGCAAAGGTAGTGGCAGAAAAAGATGCTCGCATACAAGTTTGCAAGACTGCCATGGAAGAAGCAGAGAAGAATTTGGAGATTTTGAAGAAAGAATATGATCCTGAGATCACAAAGAATCTTCAGGCAAAGCTCGCAGAAACATCTGCGGAGATTGAACTTCTACAAGACGAGATGAAAAAGGGTCATGCCTTAGAAATGGAAAGAATGAGAGCTTTAACCATCGAGTTCAATGAAGCAACGAAGGCACTGCAAGAAATTGCCATCGAAGAGAGTTCTCTTCGAAATATGGTTACTTCCCTTCGAATGGAATCGGAAAATGTGAAGATGGAGAAAACTGAATTGCTGGTGAAGGAAATCGAAAAAGAATATGCTGCGATAGAAAAAGAAACTGAAAATGCTAGACGAGAAGCAGAAGAGATGAAGAATAATGCTGAAGAGGTGAAGGAAGAAGCAAAAAATGCGAGATTACTGGCTCAAGATGCTGAGGGAAAGCTAGAACTTGCTCTTAAAGAGGTTGAAGAAGCCAAGGCGGCAGAAAAGAAAGCCCACGAAGAGATGAAGACACTATCTGAAAGAAAGAGCATTGAAGATCAGGATGCCGATAATAAGATCAAAATTTCACTGGGAGAGTTTGAGAGTTTAAAGAAGAAAGTAGAGAAATCAGGAAATATAGCAGATACGACAGTGACCGATGTCATGGCTCAGGTAGAAGCAATGAATGGAAGCAATAATGAAGTAGAGAAGAAGTTAGAGGAAAATTTAAAAGCAATTGAAGAAATCAAAGAAGCAACTTCCATGGCTTTGAGGTCAGCAGAAATGTCGGAGGCTGCACAAAAGACCCTCAAGGCTCAACTCCAGAGGTGGCGTGAAGAGGAGCAAACAGTTTTGGTGGTAGCTTAAAGTGCTTTCAGGATGGTAGGACATTCAGATGAGTCATGAGGGTCACTTCCTATGATTCTGCAATTGAAAATCAGATCTTGCAGGTGGTTCAGATTAGTCATTGGGGTTTAAAAGGACATAATTTCTAAATCCTTGGTGTGATTTCCCCAAGCTGATGTGTTTATCAACCAGAAAATCTTGTTAATATTGATGATGGCCACAGATGTTTCTCTACATGACCAAAATCAATTTAAAACTTAGAAACTAAAATTTACTATTCTCCGCTGCATTCCTACACCATGTCAGGCTGGGGCAAGCTTTACACTGATTATCCAGCCAGGATATCAGATTGCATGCATGTATAAAGCTTTTCCCTGCCATGTAGAGATTACGTGGATGGCTACTAGTACATGCATTGTATACTTGTAACAAAGTCTTCAGACGTCAAGAGTTAAGATCCACCGCTTAAATCACGGGCAATGCGTAGTTCTATAGTCTGAGTTGTCATTGATTTTGAGGCCATCTAGAGACCCAGAAAGTCCATTTCCATTCTCTAACTTATGCATCTCAGATTCAATTGTTTTCACTATCTCTGTTCCTTCAGCAGCTGGCTCAGGCAGATCTACATGAACAGACCCTTGTTTGATTGGTTGAGTAGGTTCACTCACTAATGATTGCTGCTTGATGTAGTTGTATAGCTGTTGATGAAAGGGATGATCCAAGGAAAAACAGTTTTCATTTGCGTACTCTGAGTGTCGAGATGATCCAGACCCTTCTCTTTTACAGAAATGTGGAAGAGATGCAGCATCCATTATCTATATTGAACATGTTCATCAAGATCAGTCCATGAGATATAGTGAGTAAAGGGGAAAAGAGAAGCATGCCCATTAAGTTCCTGAAAATCTACTAAATCATCTGTAGTGAATTAAGCAGAAGATGTAACAGTCAAGTTTCCTGTATTTCAAGAATAACGGTTCATGGAGAAACCAACATGCCTTCAATAGCTCATCTCGCCCGTTTCCTGACAACACCTGAACCTTTTTTCTTGTCCTCTCCTGTAGTAGAGGCTTGACAACCTGGCAAAAGCTCAAATGTTTAAATGGTTCCCATACCAAGGTCCTTTCATTGTTTTTGCAGATAGCACCTTCTTTTACTAAAAATCTTATCCAAGCTGATACTTAATTAAAAGCAAGGATATTCAATTGCAATGAGAGAAAAAGAGGCTCACCTTCCAACAAGCTGAAAATATATATGGGGCATTTACAATGTAATATGTATTTGTTTTCTCCGGGTAGTTCATGTCATCGATAGTTGATATGATGGTCATCAACTGCAATAACACAAAACACCAGACCCGGTATATGGACACGATAAATAAGTGTTTTTACACTAAATCCATCCTTTCAGAAATGTGATGGTGACAAAATTCACCCAAATAAACCGGTTAGAGATTTAAGGTAAGAAAAATATCAGTGAGTTGGCAGAAAATCCTGGTTCAAGTAAAGAACCCCTTTAATACTAAATTCAAGGAAAGGGCTCTATGTACAAAACAAAACGTTTCTAGCACAGAAAATTGTACCTTTATTTGGTTCAGTGCTGAAAGCTTTAAGCCAGTCATATCCAAAACCTTCACGCAGGTTGTTATTGGTCGCCCATACTTCTTTGATGCAGTGGGCTATGAAACATATATGCAGGTGAGAATAATCGCCTTAAGAACTCGAAAATACGAACACACCAAACTCAAATACTCACCAAAACAATGCGGTCCCGATATTCATTGATTTGAATATGTGACTGCACATAGTAGTGGACCTGTAATGAAAGAAGACATGCAAAACATTGAGTTCTTCAACACTCCCAGCAGTAAGATTTAATGTAAAAATTTACTAATCCAAACATAAATATTTATACAGTGAGGCATTGCTAAAGCATTTTATAACTTACAGATGCTTTGTCAAATGTGCTGAGCCCAACACCATGAGCAAAGACTGGAAGCCCCTGAATAAGATGACAGAAGTTGCAAGCAAGAACATTTGAGATAATTTTCTTTTTGTAATTCAAACAAACTTGAATTCTCCATTGAGCGAGATGCAGCAGGGTTTAAAAGGTTATAAACTGGGACTAAGAAACCATAAATAAAGAAGACAACTATAAACATAGAAAGAGCACCTCTCTGGAGTAACCTGACATTCCTATGAGCTGGGAATCACGCACTGCTCTGTACAAATCAGCTGGAATTATGGGTTTCTGTGTATGGAAGCGGCATCCAAATCAGATGTGTAAGAAAATGAAAGTCTTAGATACATTAGCAAGAAACCTCTAACTAATACGCAAACATCAAACTCAACTTCTATTCCATCTTGAAAAAGCTGGGAAAACTAGAACATAAATGCGGCACTTGATTGGAAGAAAAGCTTACGGTTAATATGTTGTCAATCTCATTTTGCACCCTCCAGTGCAAACAATCCACTAACTGCAGCATCATACAGATATGATCTCAGAAGATTGTGATTAAACTAATTTTATTACATTTAAAGGACAAAACGTTCAGATCCACAGATCATTTCAACCAAAGGAGTTGCTGCTGACCATTTTATGGGCTTTGATGAGATTCCATTCTCTAGCTTTTAGAAAACGCGCCAGAGTTTCAGCATGATATCCTTGATGGACATTCTACAAAATAAAGAAAAGGTAGTTTAGCCGATAATGATACAGCAAGAAACAGAAACAGATATACTGGCAAGGGAGGTGCATAACTATCTAAAGAAAACGGGCTGTGACACGAACCTCTACTGACACTACATAATGGCAACAGAAAAGTTTGATATTCTTATGCCATTTATAGACTTGGTTAAGTAAAACAAAAGAGAAATCATAACCGAACCCAGAAAATGAGTTTGCAGGTAGTTGTCAGTACAGATAGATTTGTTTCTACCAAACCCAGATTTTTTATGGAACTTCAAACTTAAGGTTCAGATCAGAGCTTCCCATCAATCCAAGATGATATCAAGCTATGAAATGCCATATTCAACACACCCAGAAGCCCAATATGCAGCCTTTATACCTAGATCAAACCTTACTAGGACTGCACACCACATTTTTTTCCCTCAATTTCTTTTGAATCTATCACCTTAATAACAACATCCAAGATTTCCAACATCATAGTGCCATTTAAAAATAATGACAAATGAACATCTAGGAAAGAAGGCCTGATAAGAAATTAGTGCCATTATGCAGCTGGTGTTAACAGAATTACATGATTCACTGTTCTTTACATAATTCACCTATTTTCAACATCAAAAAGACTTGAAAACTCTTGACTCCAAGTTGCAGAAACAGATCCCATCAAGTAGAAACATAGATAAAGAGCAGAAAAATGCAAACCTGATAAGCTCTCTTCAATGGCTCCTCAACTGCCATCACATTTTGAAAAAAAAAAAAAAAGTACAACGAAAACTGTAAAGTTAAGCAATGTATTAAAAGGAAATAAACAGGTAAAAAGGGATCAAAATTGAACCTTGATCCATCAATGCCTTGAACTGATTGATTGCATCATGTGAAACAGTCCCCATTTCTCTCTCCCCCTCTCTTTCTTTCTCTCCTGACAAAATTACTAGGACAAAGGAAACAGCACAAGCAAATAAGAAATGACCAAGTTTATAACTTTTTAGCTTCTCTTTGTTGACTCTTCTTTATCACTCGGCAAAACAAAGACTAACACTTGATTTAGAGAATCATTAAACACTTAAAAGAAAGGTTATTAATATACTGTATTTTTTCAAGTAGTATTAAAGAACAGGACTTTAGAGGTCAAAGAAAGGAGGGTCTATGAGTAAAAGTCCATAGCCCACCTAGAAAGTGAAGCTCTCAAGGCAGAAGGGCACCTCTCTCCCTGTATTGTGAATTTTTTTCTACTTTAGCACAGTAGTAGAAATTATTTTTAAGAATAGCATAAATAAAAAAATAATTTTTAAATTAACATTGTAATTAATATTTGCATGTGTTATATGCCTAATTAGGTGTGTTGCGACGTGTTTAGAAACGTGGTTGAAATCGCGTTTCCTTCAAATTCAAAAAAAAAATTTGCTAAAAATTAATTTTTGTTATGTTTTCAGATCGTTTTGATATACTGATCTTAAAAATAATTTTTAAAAAATAAAAAATTATTATTTTAATACATTTCTAAACAAAAAACACTTTAAACCACGAACGCTACCACAATCTCAAACAGGCACAAGTAAATTTCATTTCAAGTTTTTGCTCTCTCAGGTAATTCACTCGTACAAGAGTTCATATATTTTCTCCTACCCTGTTTTTTTTTTTTTTTCATGTCATCTCTTCTTTCTAGCTATTAGATTGTTTTGATTAATTTCATGCCATCGGATCTTTATAAAAAAAAAAAAAAAAAAGAGTGTTGACTCTTGCATGAGTGAATTATTTGAGAGAGCAAAAACTTCAAATGAAATTTGTTAGTCGCGCATGTGATACACGCGCAACACACCTAATTGTGAATATATATACACTACTTGGTACGTATGTATTAATTATTGTGTTAGTTTAGGAATTGTTTTTTCAATTTTGTTAATTTAAAAAATGTTTTTTTTCCACTGTGATAGTCTAGGAAAAACCTCCTCTCCTGTGTGCTTGGCATTGTTTGTTTATATGGCCCAATTACACTTTTTAATTTTTTTGAATATTTTTTTCTTTAATCTTTTTTAATTTTTAAATTGTTTTAATGTTAGAAATAAATTTTGTTAAAATAAAAAATATTATCTTGATGTATTTTCAAACAGAAAATACTTTGAAAAAACCTCTATCATAATAGCAAACACCACGGTGTTATTTTGTATTGCGATCCAACCACAGTCTGGAAAATTCTTGCATTGTTTTAGTTTCAAATTAGTGTTTATTTAATTGTTTTAATGTGTTGGTGTTGAAATAATTTAAAAAAAATAAAAAAAAATTATTATTTTAATATATTTTCAAGTAAAAAATACTTATAAAAAAAATCCCTTCTAAAATCCAAATCAAACACTCACATGCACGACCACCACAACATTTTTGTTCTTTTGTGTTATCAAAGACAGGGGAAAGTGAAGGGAAGTTGCTTAGAGATGTATTATTTTCACTTGTTTTTTTGGCTTTTGATTTGTATTTTTCCTTTAGTGCTTGTTTGGCTGTGTGTTTCAATCTGTGTTTCGCTAAATTTTGAATTTTTTTTTTTTGCTAAAATTGAGTGCGGTTTATACTTTTTGGATCGTTTTGATGTGCTGATGTTAAAAATGATTTTTAAAAAATAAAAAAACATCATTGGCATATATTTCGGCACGAAAAACTATTTAAAAAACAACCACTACCACACTGCCAAACAGACAATTAGAGTTACTGACCACCCATTGATACGGACGGGTTACCTTGGCAGGGAGGGAGGGAGGGAGGGAGTCCCATCTACATAGATCTACTTCCTGCCAAATGATTTAACTTCCTCTCTACTCTCTTCAATTGAATTTATTGGGATACGATAACCTCGTTTTGGTCCCCCAATCTTCACACCAATTTCGTTTTGAGCTCTAAGAATACTTTTTATCAATTGGGTCCTTAATATGTGTTGGAAACTCTCAGCTAGGTCCCCCTTCCTACCATACTAGTAGGCTAATGATTCCGAGTGCCTGTTCTATTTTTTTTATGGAAGATAACTTAACATTTAGGTTTGTTTCTTCCGAGTTAAGTATTTTTGCAAATGAAAAGTATATGACTGCCTGCGTTAAGAATCTAATTGAGAATTAGCTTATAGGGATGGAACTCTTACGAATTTACCCCAGATCTGTCTGTCTTTTGCCTTGCTGGGTTGATCTAGCTAGTTATTAATAATATATGTACTGAATTTATGACTGCCTGCTCTGGCTACTGCCTGAAACAGCAATAAGCAAATTCTGCATGGACCATCTAACCTTGGAACTTTTATGAATTTACCTAGTTTGGTATTGTGGTGGCGATTGTGGTTGTGATTTGAAAAAAGTTATTTTATAAAAAGTACTTTAAATCGAGGTTAGTTTGGAAAAATATTACGTTTGGTTAAAACGGTGGTTGAAATTGAGGTTGAACAAAAGGTAGTTTATTGTGTTTGGTTAAGAATGCTTTTGAAATTGAGGTTATAAAATAATTTTAAAAAATACATATTAATATTTATTGTTTTTAATTTAAATATTGTAGATTTAACTATTGGTATTACATCATAAAATAAATCATACTTTATATAAAAAAAAATTTTATTGTTCCATTAAACTATCTACAATTCCATTACATACAAAATTCATCCGACAAGAACTACAGTTTCCATGATTTTTTGAGCGTGCAATAAAATTAGGTAAAATATTATCAGGAATAAAATTGAGATTACAGTACGAATAAATTTAATTCACCTTAAACTAATTTTTTAAAAAAACAAAAACAAAATTATTGTTCACGTTCACATGAACAGTGCGAGTGAAATCAATTAACTGCACTGGTTTTTCAACAAAAAAAAAAAACTGTTCACTAAAGTAAATAGTGCGACAGTGGAGGCATGCTGCACTGTTATTGAACAGTGCAGCATGATGCAGCCGCAAGAAGCAGCTCCTACCTGCTTTCCTTTTCCATGCGTTTCAAACGCAAAATTTCATGGGACCCATGAATAGTAACCTATGTTTTTTATTGTTACCAAACATTATTGCATCTGCGTTTTAAGCAAAACGCAGATGCAACTTCTTAGACAAACACTGTCTTATAGGCTCCATAAAAGGGCTGAATTTATAGGGAGAGAAGTACATGATCTTGCTTTTTTTTTCAAATTCATAAGCTTGGCCCATGTCATAGTTTAATAATACATGGATTAGACAAATTAATTTTAGAAAATTTAAAATAGTGTTATTTTAAAAAATATTAAAAAGTATTAAATTAGATTTTGATCGGGTTATGAATTGATATGGTAAGTTGATTAGGCTTAATTGATGTCAATTTCCACCTAATTTAATTTGAAATATAACCTAGACCTGAATTATGATCTAGACCGACATGTCTCTGTGTATGACAACCTGAGTTTAATAACATAGTTTTCCCTCTTATTTGTCTTTGTGTTTTTGGTTTTATTGGAAAGAAATAGGAAAGATATGATTTAATGCTATTTTGACAACAACAAAAAAACTCTCATACTAGCACACACACCTTTCATGAAAATGGAATCCTTCAAAAAGAAGGAAAAATTTGGGAATTGAATAATTTTGCAACATGCAAGCAAGTTCTACATTTAGGATTTGAAAATTATTAAAATCAAGAGAAAATCACTAGATTTCTATTTTTTATAACATGTGGAGTTAGAATATAATAATTCAAACTAATTATTTTTAAGTACGTAAGATAATAACTAGAATTCATTATTTTAATGAAACCCTATTAGACTATTACTCCATTAGTTCTTGTTTTTGTTGTTAAATTTACTAGGTCCTAACTGATTCTTGTCTGAGATTTGATGACTTGTTTCTAAACACATTTAAGTAAGGAAATAAAAATGAATAAATATAAATATGTTTGATTGAAGAGGCAGGGATAAAAACATAAATTAAATTTATTTCTCGAACACTTTTAAAATAAATATTTATATTTTTAAAATATAAAATAAAAAAAAACATATACTTGTCATCACTGTCTCGATATCTTATATATATATATAAAAAGAAATAGTAATCAAACACTATCATTGTAAGATTAACTCTTAAAAATAAAATAAAATAAAATAAAATAAAGAAGAGTAACCAACCTTACGAGGAGCAGTTGCGGTAAAAGCAAAAGAATAGTATGGTTACTCATCCATCTAGGTAGTATGCCTTTTATCTTCCTTTTTCCTTTCGGTTAGGGCTATCTTCTTCTTCCTCCTCCTTTTATCATGAGAAAAGTAGCTAGAATGCAATGTGTCATCGATCGATCCTTTAATGGCAGGCATGTCAACCACCAACAATGGAGAAATTATAGTCATGTTTTTCTTTATTTTAACTTTTGAGTTCTTAATTGGGTCCATGAATATTAATGTATATATATAAAGCTTCCATATATATATATATATATATAGACATGGACTCTCACAATATATATCTCTCCGAGTTGATTAATTAATAAAAAGAATCCTTAATGTTAAGAAGAAAAAAAAAACCTTTTATAAAGGGATCAAATTAAACAATATTAATTATTGCTATTTTTTTTTTGTTTTTTTAAAGTTAATGGGTATCTAATTATTCTTTATTTGAATATACCACTTGAACCTTACCATCAAAGAAGGCATGGTAAAATTGAAAAAAGGTGAAAAAAAAAGAAAAGAGGAGAGGGGGAGGGAGGGGAATCCCTAGCTAGCAAGCACTTTATATATACATCCGATAACTTAATTGTCTTTATAGGAAAGACGTTTGTGTTATATACCATCATTCCATTAATTCCTCTTTAACTAATCTCTTAATTAATGTATTAATTATTGCACCAAACTTTGTAGAGTAATATTAGGAGTTTAAAAAATTAATACGAAAATAACATATTTAGTTGATAGAACAAAAATAAAAAATTAAAAAAAATAGTAACCGCGCGCATGCCAATCATATATACTTTTACGTCAGTAACTATGCGAGAGTCTCTTATTTTTTTCATGATTAATTTTAATAAAATTGAAAAGGAGATTTTTTTTTTATTTTTTTGTGTAATAAAAAAGGCATTAATTTGGTCTCGTAAAGAAAAAGACAGAGGACAGCAGATGCAGACACGATTAGCCTGGAACCTGACAGGTCGGCCAAGAGAAATACAATGAAGCTGCTTAATTAAGATGGGAGTAATTGCCTTTTGTCCTACTCTTTGTATTCTTCCATTCTCCTGATTGTTCAGCAAATACATACTCAAGAACGAAGGAACTTGAGGTGTAAGGGACATCACTTTGGTTACCAGATCTTGAGGTTAATTATTAGTTTTTATTTTGTTTTATTTGGTGGATATATATAAAGGATACTCTTAATTAGAAGAATTAAACTATATTAAAATTAAATAAATCATTCTCAAACGAATTTAAATTGATAATCACTTGACTTGGCGCGGCTTGTAGCAAAAAGAAAGAAATTTGATGCTCACAAATTTTAAAATTACAACCAAATCGTATATATATATATATATATATATATATATTGTATTTTTT
>Ga0307518_10000170_pt1 | contig 48633 bp, 34 predicted proteins | sample 25_EM_MG_FD_203889 | JGI IMG/M metagenome (GOLD analysis project Ga0307518, IMG submission 203889) | Populus trichocarpa ectomycorrhiza microbial communities from riparian zone in the Pacific Northwest, United States - 25_EM | ecosystem: Host-associated > Plants > Roots > Unclassified | place... | reverse complement strand
GATAGCAAGGCGGCATGCGACATTGCTCATAACCCTGTCCAACATGATAGAACTAAGCATGTTGAAGTTGATAGACATTTTATCAAGGAAAAATTGGAAGCAAAAATTATCGAAGTTCCTCATATTCGATCGCAAGATCAGCTTGCAGATGTGCTGACGAAGGCAGTATCCAGCCAAGTTTTTCATACCAGTCTTGACAAATTGGGCATGAATGATATCTATGCACCAATTTGAGAGGGGGTGTTAACATTATGTTAATTTCACCTTACTGTTACTCATGCAGAATATGGTTATATCAGTTAGGAATTTGTTTGTAACAAACCGCAATTACAGGGGTCTTTCCGTAGAAGTCAAGGAATAGTTTCTACTGCTTACTGCTATATAAAGGCAGATGTATTCATGAATTAATTAACTTGAAATCAGTATACAAATATTATGAATAAAATTCGTAGAGTGAAACTCATTTTATCAACATCAAAATTTGCAATATCCTTCTCTAAACTGTCGATGCATTTTGATTTTTACCAGATGAATCTATTCAGTACATGGATGGAAAATGTATGCTAAATCTCTATTATAAATCAATGATATAAGAGAGTTGACTCCAGGCTCTCGTATCCTGCATGATGTTTTTGGTTCGAAATCTTCATAAACAGGTCTAGTTTCAATCTGTTGCCTCATTGATGACTGCATTTTAGCCCTAACTTTGTGTAGTCTTGCTATCGAAAGCGTTTTGCTTGTATGCGAAGCTCACTGCTTGATCATGTCTCAAATTGGTAATTGTATGTTGACGATTTTAAGGGTATATTATTTTTTAAAAGGGTATATTATTATTATTATTATCAAAAGGTGTTATTAGTGATCTTAATAATATTAAGTTAGATTAATTTTTGTTTTTTTTAGTTTAACTACACGGTAAAGCATGTAAATACTATAAATATGGGGTCAAAATAACTCCTTAAAACTTAACAACGATGCTACAATAAAATTTCATGAATTTAAACTAGATTGTTTAATTAGTAACACTTACTAGCTGAAGTATTTTAAATATAATTCCAATTATTGTCAATAATTAATTCTTTCTTTTTAAAGCTTTAATATTTGTTATTTGGTATAAATAATTAAATGCAATCTTTCTCTTAGAATTTCCAATATCACCACCTTAATTAGTTGCATAAATATAAACTGCCTAAATTATTTAGCAACATTTGTTAAAGCGTTTAAAATATGATTTCAATTGTTTGTTGTCAGAAATTAATACTTTGTTTTTAAAGTTTTGTTACTCGTCATTTAGTATAAATGATTGAATGTAATTTGTATTTTAGAATTTTCAACAACACCATCCTGATTAATTGCACTTCTTATCTAGGTCTATAAATTAAAAAAAAATAAAATTTAAAAGCTCTTTACAAAATCTAAACCTAAGCTCTAGAGTGACCGAAGAAAAATAAAGTAGAAAATGCTGGAATGAAGGTAGAAGAGGTATATTAATTAGTGTGCAAAACGTCTCCCTTCAACTCTTTTTTATACTAATTTTTTGAAATAAAATTGATGAAAAATTAATTTTGATAATTAATTTATGTTATTTTGCTTTAATTACCTACTATAAATAGGTAAAAAACTTGACAGCATTTATTTTAGAAAAAACTAAATGTTTTTACTTAGAAAATAAAAAAAGTTCGATTATTGTTAAGATTCTTCGGTTGACTAAATAAAATTTGTTGAAAAACAATAATTCTATATGGTTCAAAGAATTATTTTACAACAAATTCTCAAACTCAAGTTTAAAACAAATCGGAAAAAAATAAATTTTTATAAATTAAAAAAATAATTTACAAAAAACTCAAATCCAAGCCTGAGACTTACGAAACGTATATAACTCAAACTCAAAACTCGTTTTATTTAGGTTACGTCTGCACTAAAAACTTTAGTGCCCTACAAGCCTTTTTAACTTTTCATTTTATATATTATAAGAAAATCTTGTATTTTTTTAATGTAGGGTAAAGAGTTTTGGATTGCATAAAAAAATATTAACTAAGTGTTTTTTTATATTAATTTTCCATTCACCCACAAATTATTATTTTATTTTAATCATGTTAAATTTTTTTTTGCTAAAGAATAATTTCTAATAAAATTTTAATTTTAAAAATGCGTCGACTATATTTTTAATTTAACCTCAAATATACCAATTAAATGTGAATAAATTTCAAATATTAAGTGCATTAAGAGAAGCTAGTTTCTTAACAAGTGTTGGGCTCGTGTATTATTCAACTAATAATTTTTTTTAATGTATTGTTTAAATTTATTTATAAATGAATGAAGATGACTGTTTATTATATAAAAATGTTTTTTTCAAAATAATTTTACATAAATTATTGCATTCATAATTAAACTAATTTATTTAAGTTTTTAACCATATAAAATAATTTTTAACTAGACTTGAATAAATATTATGTACATATGGGTTAAACTAAACCTTTGTGCTCCATGGTTTCAGGCTATAATAAAAAATATTTATTTAAAAAATATTCTTGAAGAATTTATTAATTAAATCTGATTGGTTAATCATCGATTCATCTCTAAAGCAGAGGAGCGCTGTCATTTAATTTAATTTAATTTAATTCATGCAAACAGTTTTCCCATCACATTCACCTTATTCAATCCTTTCCAATTATTTGACATCACCACTACTTCTAGTAATATTTGAAAATCTCAACTCAGGAATTTTTTGTCTTCAAATTTCTTGAAAACTAGCTGGCCTTCGTTCCTCATCAGTTAGAGACATTCCCATTTTAATTCATTGGAGGGCTGCCATTACACCAGTCATTTAAGCATAGCATTAACATACCGATCGATCATCCATTTCATGATCATCAGTAGCTACCAATCCATCTTCTTCATCGGCTTCTGCGAACATCAACCCCCTGTCAGCTCTGATAACAAGCTAGCACCTGTTCGGGGAAGGCATTCTTTATTAACTCGATCAAGCCAAGAGCAGTACCATTGGAATCTCATGAAAGTTGCCATGATTAATTTGTTCTGCAGATAAAGGCTAATAATTCCCTAATCCCTACAGGTTTAGCAGGAACTGGGACAGTTTTATTACAAGGTGGTGTGATATCAAAGATTTCCTTCTTCTTTCTGGTCCCTAAGATAGTGAGAGTTTTCTTTTTCTTCAACTTTCTTCGTCTCGATGGTAAAAGTATTATTGGATGATCAACTTTCATACATGGAGGCTAAATCCTTCCATTAATGGCACTTGAGGCCATTTTAACCTTCCCCCCATGCACAAATTGGGAGGCAATTCGTTCTTAATTTAATGATTAGAAGCCTTGCTGGTTCCATTTATGTCTTCCTTGGAACAATGTTATTCTTTGGATGATATCAAATAAATGGCATGGATTTGTTTTCTTTGCACAATACTTTAAATTGTTTCCATAGTTTCAATTATGCTTTGTATGGTCACGAAAAGTTGGGTCAGTCTGGTGAGGACCAAGGTAGGAGGCCGAAAAATGCCTACAATAAAGCAAGGAGGATGAGGATGAGGCAAGGGAAAGTGATGATTTGCCATTGATGAAGAGAAAAGTACTTTGTTATGAGTAGAAAAAGGCGGCATAGAAAAAAAATCCAGCAACAAGGTTAGTGGAAGGAGTCCTTCGAGTGGGAGGAGGATTTGGAACAGCATCAAGTCAGCAACCATAGGCAGATTACAACAACAACTAGAGAGGAAGTATTCTACAAGGAGAAGGAATTAAGAAGAGGCTTTAATTATATGCGACAGAGACAACCTTGAAGGCGACATCTTAACTCGGTTAGAACTTGGCTTCTGATGTTCTGAGTTTTGATTTGTTACAACTATCTTGGATTAGGTTGTGATTATCTCTATTAATTATTTTCCAGCAATTATAACTCTTGTTAATCTCTACTAAATGGTCATAAATAACCAAGTTTCAAATAAAATATCACACATATTTCATAAACTTTTATGAATGATGAGCCTTTTACATAATATATTTATAGATAGAAATCTATAATTGTTGCTGGAGATTAAAAAAAAAAAAACAGATAAAATAACATATTTTGAAAGAATAAAAACTTATTTTAAAATTATTTCAAAAATATTTATTTTATATTTTTATTTTCATCTCCCATCTCTAATCAAATATATTTTTATTCGTTATTCAATCGAACATGAGATCACACCACAATAAAACAAAATGTAGCCCAGGTTCAAAAAATTGCTCTCACCACATCAAACATGTTTTTATTTGTTTTTTAAGGGAATCACGACGTGGTGTTGCGTATTTTAAAATTATATTTTTAATTAAAAATATATTAAAATAATATTTTTTATAATTATTTTTTTATTTTTTACATAAATGTATTAAAAAAATACCTAAAAACATTATTTTTTATATTTTTTTATATCAATGCAAGGTTAAAGATTTTTCTCTAATTAATTAGCTTGCTTTACTTGATCTAAAGTTTATACAATCTCGAAGTATGCCAACTAATCATACTTAATAGTGTAATTGTAAACAAATTTCTAAAATTACTCGTAACTATATTAACAACCCAATTAAAATCAATCACTCAAATTAACTAATCAACCTCTTCCCGCCCCAATTAACACTCACCGACCCGCCCTCCTTCAATTTCCCGCTATTTTTCTTTCCCTAAAACGACACCGTCACTCCCCTCCCTCTAATTCAGCTTTCAAAAACCACACTCCCCAAACTACCCCAATCACCCCCTCCACGTCCACCTTCAGATCAAGGGCACTCAAGTAACTCCGGTGCCCCATATAAATGGCATAAAATGTAATTTTCTGAACCCTCAAGCCTTAATAACAAACCCAAAACCCCCCCAATATATTTTCCCCTTGAAAGCTCGACGGCTCTATAAAAATTCATACTCTCTTCGCGCTCTCGAAAAATTTCTCAAATTTCTCCATTTCTTCGATCAATTTCTGTAATTTCTTCTTCTCCTCCTTTTCTCTTCATAATCTCCATTTTAAGCTAATTTTTAGGTTTTCTTCTTGGTTTATTTAATCGATTTCTCTGTTATTTAATCTTCACATTTTATGTTTTTGTGTTTCGTTTCAAAACCTAACCCTAATCTCTCTCTCACAGGGTTTTTGTTACATGAATTATAAGCCGAATTGGCCTCGTATTTTTTCTCTTTATTGATTGAAGATTGCTTGGTTCAAGTACTGCTGCTGCGAGGGATTTAACGAATGTGAGTTTTTTTATTATCTTTTTAGGGTTTGAATTCGATTTTTATTGGATTTGATATGGTTTTGAAGTTGGGGAAGTTGTGGTTTTGGATTTGGATTTTAGTTTGTTTGAGTGGAAATGGAAGTGGGTTAGTGTTATTTTGTGGTTATGGTGTGAAAATGGTAGGTGGTGAAGGAATTTAGGGTTTTGAAGAGAATCGAAGTTGAAATCGGGGATTCTTGGATGTGTTGATTGTTGGGTGTTGATTATTGAGGATGAAAAATTGGATTTTTGGCTTCTAATTTAGTGGTTTTTTTTATAAGTTTGTGAAACCCTAATTTGGGATTGGTTTTGTAATCTAATTTAAAGTTGGTTGAATATGTTTGTGATTGATGTTTGACTTGTTGCCATTTGTGTTGATTATTTGTTATATTTGGTTGTAGAGTTGTTGCAGTTAAAGATGGCTGATCAGAGGAATGGAAGTGGGCAGCCTTCAAATGCAGCAAGAAATGTATATGCTATTGATGTGGAGAAGTTTAAAACACGGCTCAAGGCATTTTATTCGAATTGGAATGAGAACAAGGCTGATTTATGGGGGTCTTCTGATGTTGTTGCTATAGCAACACCTCCGCCTTCTGAGGACTTGCGGTATCTGAAATCATCAGCTTTGAATATTTGGTTGCTTGGGTATGAGTTTCCAGAGACGGTAATGGTTTTTATGAAGAAGCAGATTCATTTCTTGTGTAGCCAGAAGAAGGCTTCTTTGCTTGAAGTTGTCAAAAAACCTGCTAGGGAAGTTGTGGGTGTTGATGTTGTGATGCATGTGAAGGCGAAGACGGACAATGGGACTGGTCTGATGGAAGCAATATTCCGTGCTATTCGTTCTCAATCAGGTGCTGATGGACAAGTTGCACCTGTTGTTGGACACATTGTGAGAGAGGCTCCTGAAGGAAATCTTTTGGAAACCTGGTCTGAGAAATTGAAGGGTGCAGGTTTTGAGCTTGCTGATGTAACTAATGGGTTGTCTGATTTGTTTGCTGTTAAGGATGCTGATGAGCTCATTAATGTGAAGAAAGCCGCTTTTTTGACTTTTAGTGTAATGAACAATATTGTGGTGCCGAAGCTTGAGAATGTTATTGATGAGGAGAAAAATATCACCCATTCTGCTTTGATGGATGAAGCAGAGAAGGCCATTTTAGACCCCACTAGAGCTAAGGCAAAGTTGAAGGCAGATAATGTTGATATATGCTACCCTCCCATATTTCAGAGTGGAGGGGAGTTTGATCTCAGGCCTAGTGCTGCAAGCAATGATGAGCCCCTGTATTATGATTCTGCCAGTGTAATTATAATTGCGGTGGGATCTCGATACAACAGTTACTGCTCCAATGTTGCCAGGACTTTAATGATAGATGCCACTCCTTTGCAGAGCAAGGCTTATGCTGTTCTTCTCAAGGCACATGAAGCTGCTATCGGAGCACTGAAGCCCGGGAACAAACTCAGTGCTGCTTATCAAGCTGCCCTGTCAGTGGTTGAGAAGGAGGCTCCTGAATTGGTTCCAAATCTGAGCAAATCAGCTGGGACAGGCATGGGTCTTGAGTTTCGCGAGTCAGGACTGAATCTTAATGCCAAGAATGATCGAGCAGTGAAAGCTAAAATGGTTCTCAATGTGTCCCTTGGTTTTCAGAACTTGCAAAATCAGACTGATAATCCCAAGATTCGGAATTTCTCACTGTTGCTTGCAGATACTGTTATTGTCGGTAATCTCATTATCCTCTGCAACTTTTTCTTAATTTTCACCCTTTTGTATTTCTCAATTACTTATCAATTTCTATGGCAACGAGGAATGCATGTTTTCTCTTTTATTCATTTAAATTTCTTTTTCCTAATGTTATCTTATGAGCTATCATATTTACATCAAACAGGAATTATAATTATTTAAAAAAGTTTATTTCATTATTATCCAATGATCTGGACATTGCAGGTGATCAAAATCCAGATGTGGTGACTTCCAAGAGCTCAAAAGCTGTTAAGGATGTGGCTTACTCATTTAATGAAGGTGAGGAAGAAGAACAAAAACCTAAAGCTAGAGCTGAGGTGAATGGCGGGGAAAACTTGATGTCTAAGACAACATTGAGGTCAGATAACGGGGAGATCTCAAAGGAGGAGCTTCGGAGGCAGCACCAAGCAGAACTTGCCCGGCAGAAGAATGAAGAAACTGCCCGGCGACTTGCTGGTGGAGGAAGTGCTAATGGAGACAGTCGTGCTGCTTCAAAGACTTCAGCTGATTTGGTGGCATACAAGAATGTCAATGATATTCCTCCTGCTAGAGATCTAATGATTCAGATAGACCAGAAGAATGAGGCTGTGCTTTTGCCTATTTATGGGAGTATGGTGCCTTTCCATGTTTCCACAATCAGGACAGTTTCCAGCCAGCAGGATACCAACCGGACCTGTTACATTCGAATCATTTTTAATGTTCCTGGGACGGCTTTTAATCCACATGACTCCAACTCATTGAAGCACCAAGGAGCTATTTATCTGAAGGAGGTTTCTTTTCGTTCAAAGGATCCTAGGCATATAAGTGAAGTGGTACAGCTGATCAAGACACTTAGACGGCATGTTATGGCCAGGGAGTCAGAGAGGGCTGAGAGGGCAACCTTGGTTATGCAGGAGAAACTACAGCTTGCAGGGAATAGATTCAAGCCAATAAGGTTGACTGACCTTTGGATTCGTCCTGTTTTTGGTGGCCGTGGAAGAAAGTTGCCTGGTTCTCTTGAAGCCCATGTTAATGGGTTCCGATATTCTACAAGCAGAGCCGAGGAGCGTGTGGATATTATGTTTGCAAACATCAAACATGCATTTTTCCAGCCTGCAGAGAAGGAGATGATTACTCTCCTGCACTTCCATCTTCACAACCACATTATGGTGGGAAACAAGAAGACCAAGGATGTGCAGTTTTATGTTGAGGTGATGGATGTGGTCCAGACTTTGGGAGGTGGAAAAAGGTCTGCCTATGACCCAGATGAGATTGAAGAAGAGCAGCGGGAAAGAGAGAGGAAGAATAAGATCAATATGGATTTTCAGAGCTTTGTAAATCGGGTGAATGACCTTTGGGCCCAGCCCCAATTTAGTGGACTTGACCTTGAGTTTGATCAGCCTTTGAGAGAGCTTGGCTTCCATGGAGTGCCCCACAAGGTTACATCTTTCATCGTCCCCACTTCAAGCTGCCTGGTTGAGTTAGTTGAGACTCCTTTCCTTGTTGTCACCCTTAGTGAGATTGAGATTGTCAATTTGGAGAGAGTTGGGCTTGGACAGAAAAACTTTGACATGACCATTGTCTTCAAGGACTTCAAGCGTGATGTCCTCAGGATTGACTCTATTCCATCAACGGCACTTGATGGCATCAAAGAATGGCTTGACACAACAGACATCAAGTATTATGAGAGCAGGCTGAATCTTAACTGGCGACAGATACTGAAGACAATCACTGATGACCCACAGAGCTTCATTGATGACGGGGGGTGGGAATTTTTGAATTTGGAAGCTAGCGATTCAGATTCTGACAACTCAGAGGATTCAGACCAGGGTTACATACCATCAGATGCAGAACCTGACTCTGAGACGGAGGAGGAAGACTCTGATAGTGAATCACTTGTGGAGTCTGAGGACGATGAAGAGGATGATTCTGAGGAAGACTCTGAGGAAGAAAAGGGTAAGACATGGGAGGAGCTGGAGAGGGAAGCAAGCAATGCAGACAGGGAAAAGGGTGATGATTCAGACAGTGAGCAGGAGAGGAACAGAAGGAAAGCAAAGGCTTTTGGGAAGTCTCGAGCCCCTTCCAGACCCGCTCCTAGAATGCCCAAGCGCCCCAAGTTCCGATAGGTTTGATAGGAAACGTCAACGTTCCTTTTCTTGTTTACGTTTCTAGCAGGAAGCTGCAGCAGCTGCCTTAGAATGCAGGCCTCTAACTTGGGTTAGAACTATTGATAGTGGTAGTTTCTAAGATTTTGTTTTTATTTTAATCCATTGCCTTTTGGTCATTAAGTAGGAGTTTTGCTGGGAATGAGACCAATCCCTAACAAACCTTAGCTGTTGCGTCACCACAATTGCGCTGTCTCATCAAAATCTTTGTTATTATTATCTTCGTCTCTGTTGTCCTTGTGTTCTTGTTCTTGTAATACCATAACGCACGATATGGAAATGTTGTTCAATACATATTTGTTGATATCCAATCATTATGCCTCATGCAATAGAAACAGTTTCCAGTCACAACCCTCACTTCCATCTAGTGTTATTAAATCCGACCTTCAAGCTTGGGCCGAGTTATAAATGAAACTAAGTGAGAGAACTTTATAACTTTGCTTCCATCGAATTCAGGTTGACTAAGCAAGCTCATTGACTTGACTCCAAATTCAGGTCAGTTTTTAAATAAAATCCGGTGAGAATTAACTTGTGATCGGATAACATATTGTTTCAACTCATAACCTCCTTATTCTATTTAAATTTTGATTTGACTTTTTTTTTTCAAAACATTATTATTTTAGTTATTATTTTTTACAATCTTGAAATGATGTTGCATTAACTCACTTAACTCATGATTCATGGCTAGAATCTAATTAAGTTTAATAACTTTACTTGTATGTACGTGAACACAAGCAATCACCTCTACTTGTTATTGTTAAAGGAGGAAGTGCATTATCAATTATGGCTATTCTTACATTTGGTGCAAGTCATTACTAGAGAGAGAGTTTTGTATAATTTTGTAACCATTCATGGTTTCAGCTTAAGTCCAAGGGATACTTCGAATCTCGACAATAAATGATAGTAATGAATCTTTATGTGATTGCACGAGAGATAAAAGACATGTCAAAACTGTTATAGATTGTCTTTATATTCATTTCTTCAACCACACATGTTTTTATCCTTTATGTAACTGTCACTTGTCACTTATATTCTTGGAATATGAACGAAATGCAACCTGTTAAAGGGTACTCCTGGACAAAGGGATAATGGTCACCATTGGCGTAGGAACAAAACAGAGAAATGGAAATGGTTACCCAACAGAAGCCACCACCTTTTCATTTTCAATAGCCAAAATGGTTATTCTTTAAAAATATATAGAAAACCCATGCTGAGATCACATTAAACTTGAGGTTACTGACATCAGAAACAGGAAGGGCTGCAATATCAGCAGGATCCTCTTATAACCAAACTCTATCAACGTGAAGTCATGAGCTAATTAGCTAACTTGACTCGTGGTGCAGGGGCTGCAAGCAGAAAGTGAGACTCAAAATTCCCAGCAAGTGGCCATGTATATTGCAATCCTCCACTATTTGTCTAATCTCTGCAGTGTACTCACGGATAACAGCTGCACCATTGGAGGATAATCAATTCACAGATTCAGGCAGAGTGTCTTGAGCTAAATACAGCTCTAATCATGCAAGAACCCTTTGTAGACGTATTATTTTGTATGCTTTGGTTCGGAATTTTCAAGTTGAGAAATCCTCGAAATTGAACATCACTGGTCTCTTCTGGATTCGGAGCTAAAGGATTCAGTCTCCGTAATTCAGTAGCTGAGGAACACATCAGCCACAGGTTGGAGGCACATTAGCTCCCCTTTGTTTCAAAATTCTCTAACATTTGAGCAGGATGGATAGATGGTAGGCACTCCTCACTGAAAAACTTGCTGTCCTTAACTAAAATAGTGAATCAGGGTGAAGGACATAACTGAGAAGAATAGTCTTGGTGGCCTTAGCTGCTGTGCCTTGGGATATAGTATCTATCACTTCTCATTCCAACATTTAAGAACTTGCATCTTCATATCAAGCATGGAAACTCGAAAGAGAATCTGCTTGTAACTTGATCTGGCAACCAATGGTCCTTTCAAATGCTGTCAGTCCACTACAATCCTCCACACCAGACCATAATCCGGTAGTTGTTTAGCTTCAAAAATTCCGCACCATGGATAACTTGACCGATATCCTAGACTTGTGTGGCAGACCTTGGATGGTATCTGGGTTCGAAAGTGTGTGTCAGGAGTCTTCATGTATTCCAACCTTTTTTTGGCAAGGAGTGCCTGGGTTAAGAAGTTATAATTTCCGAAAACCCCAACCATCCCTTTTCTTTGCTGCATACATCTCATCACCATGGTTTAAACAGCAGAGAGAAGATGTAAGGAATTGATTTGGAAATCATACAATAAAAATTTAATGCAAAAATAATTTAACTATCCAAGCTAAGAGATACAGCGATTCATAATCATGGAAATGGTAAACCATAAAAGAAAGTAACACTTTAATCATCCCATATAAACAAAGAGAAAACTGAGGAAAAAAAGCCTTGAACAAATAAAGCCATACCCACCTCCGAAAACATGCACCTTGCTATTTCCTGTTTAGCATAGCGAAATAGACAATTTCATGGTGGATGATACATGGATCGAGATATGCAATAAAACTGTAGCTAAATAAGATAAACGAACTACTTTCAAAACAGAAGAAAGCTCCACACAATGGCAACCAATAACATGCTGATATGAAATTGAGCAGGTTTACACACAACATGCCCATCACCATCAATTGAATAGCACTCGCCATTTTGGCCATATGTGGTTAATATTCCCTCCATTGACATCAGTGACAATGGAGGAAACCAAAGAGTGGATGTGGAATTTGAAGATCCAAAAACAGCTGTACACATTCTAATTGATGAAATGGAAACGATTCTAGAGGGACATTCAAGTTAAAAACAAAAGGCAGAAAAAAGATATGAAAACATTTCTCTCTGATTTCTAATTCCACTATTTTACAAGTAAACAATTGCTTATGACCCTGAGTTTCAAAGCTACTTTACAAGTAAAGAGTATAATTTCAACCAGTTTGTCCAACATGCATATAAAATAACACCACGAAAAAAACAAAAAGGAGAAAATTCCAACACATCTGCTTCCCTGCAAGAGATTATTCTGGCTAGTGCAACTATTATCTGTAGATGCTGCAGGTGCTAGTTTAATAAAGCATAGGGGTATAGACACCTTTGGTCACCTTAGTTTGGGCCTCTTGGGAAGACTGCCACTCACATTTCTTCTATCAGGTGGTCGAACTAGCGGTCGAGCTGGGGGTCGAGCCGGCGGTCGAGCCGGGGGTCGAGCCGGGGGTCGAGCTGGCAGTCGAGCTGGTGGTCGAGCTGGTGGTCGAGTGGGTGGTCGAGCTGGCTCTCGAGACTTACCAAGTGCCTTGATCTTCCTTCTTTTTCTCTCCTCTTCGCTATCTGAATCATTCCCCTTCTCCCTGTCAGCATAACTAGCTTCTCTCTCCAACTCTTCCCATGTCTTTCCTTCTTCCTCCTCCGAATCTTCCTCAGAGTCCTCTTCCTCATCATCCTCGGACTCCACCAAAGACTCACTGTCATCATCTTCATCATCGGAACCTGAGTCAGATTGCACATCTGAAGGCACATACCCTTGGTCCGAGTCCACTGAGTTTTCAGAATCTGAATCACTAACTTCCATGTTTAAAAATTCCCACCCACCATCCTCTATGAATTTTTCCGGATCATCAGTGATAGTTTTCAGTATAGGCCGCCAGTTCAGATTTAATCTACTCTCATAATACTTGAGGTCAGTCGTGTTTAGCCACTCCTTTATGCCATCTAGTGACGTAGAGGGGATAGAGTCTATCCGTAGGACATCCCGTTTGAAGTCCTTGAAGACAACAGTCATATCAAAATTCTTCTGTCCAAGGCCAACTCTCTCCAGGTTAACTATTTCAATCTCACTCAGAGTTATAACCACACAAGGAGTCTCTATCAGCTCAACCAAGCAACTCGATGTCGGAACTATGAAGGCTGAAACTTTATGGGGAACCCCATGGAACCCAAGCTCTCTTAAAGGCTGATCAAACTCAAGGTCAAGTGCTTTAAATTGAGGTTGGCCCCATACATCATTCACCCGGTTCACAAAGTTCTGGAAGTCCATGTTAATTTTATTCTTCCGATCCCTCTCACGTTGTTCCTCCTCAATCTCGTCAGGGTCATAGGCTGATCTTTTCCCCCCTCCAATTGTCTGGACCACATCAATCACCTCAATATAAAATTGCACATCCTTGGTCTTTTTGTTCCCCACCATTATGTGATTATGCAAATGAAAGTGCACGAGAGTAATCATTTCCTTCTCTGCTGGCTGAAAGAATGCATGCTTGATGTTACCAAACATTACATCAACACGTTCATCAGGCCGTGAAGTTGAATAGCGAAAGCCATTTGCGTGGGCTTCAAGTGAGCCAGTCAATTTTCTTCCACGACCACCAAAAGGAGGACGAACCCATAGATCTAACAATTTTATTGGCTTGAATTTGGTAGAAGATAGCTGAAGCTTTTCCTGACTAACTAAGGTCGCCCTCTCAGCTCTCTCAGATTCTCTAGAAGTAACCTGCCGACGTAGGGTTTTAATCTGCTGTACCACTTCACTTATATGTCTAGAGTCCTTTGAACGAAATGAAACCTCCTTTAAATATATAGACCCTTGAAACTTAAGGGAATTTGCATCATGAGGGCTGAAAGGGGTGCCAGGCACATTAAATATTATTCGTATGTAGCAAGTTCGGTTACCATCCTGCTGACTAGACACGCTCTTCACAGTGGCGACATGGAAAGGAACCATACTTCCATGAATTGGTAATATTATGGCTTCATTCTTTTGGTCAACCTGAATCATAAACTCCCGAGGAGGGGGCAGATCATTGACATTCTTATACGCAACCAAATCACCAATTGTCTTTGCACCACCTCGATTGTCTGTTGCACTTGAACCCCCACCAGCAAGCCTCCTAGCAGTCTCTTCATTCTTCTGGCGGGCAAGCTCTGCCTGGTGCTGCCTTCGTAGCTCCTCCTTTGACATTTCATGGTTGTCTGACCTAAGTGTTGCCTTAGACAAGATGGTCTTACTCCCTCTAAGTTCAGGCTTGACTTTTGGCTGATCTTCTTCCTGATCGTCCTCATTGAATGAGTATGCCACATCTTTAACAGCTTTAGTACTCTTTGAAGTCACCACATCTGGAATCTTCTCACCAACAATCACTGTATCTGCCAGCAAGACAGAATACTTCTGGGTCTTTGGGTTTTTGGTCTCTGCCTGCAAGTTCTGAAAGCCAAGAGACACATTGAAAACCATTCCTTGTCTCAGAGTTCGATCATTCTTGGAATTAAGACTTAGCCCTGACTCACGAAACTCAAGGCCAATTCCAGTTCCTGCAGTTTTGGTCAAGTTTGCAATTAATTCAGGAGCATCCTTCTCAACCACAGAGAGTGCTGCTTGATACACAGCACTAATCTTGTTCCCAGACTTCAATTCACTGATTGCTGCTTCATGGGCCTTAAGGAGGACCTCATATGCCTTGCTCTGCAACGGATTGGCATCAATCAGAAAAGTTCTTGCAATGTTTGAGCAGTAGCTGTTGTATCTAGAACCAATTGCACATATGATCACACTAGTAGAGTCATAGTAGAGGTTCTCATCATTGCTTGCAGCACTCGGTTTCAGATCAAACTCTAATCCACTCTGAAAAATTGGAGGATAGCATATATCAACATTCTCTGCCTTCAGCTTTACCTTAATTCTTGCAGGTTCCAATATTGCCTTCTCTGTGTCATCCATCAATGAAGAATGGGAGATCTTCTTCTCCTCATCAATGACTTTTTCAAGCTTTGGCACCACAAACTGCTTCATCACTGAAGCAGTCAAGAAAGCTGCTTTCCTTACATTTGTAAGCTCAATACTGTCTTTGACAGCAAATAAGTCAGAGAACCCATTTGTTACATCACTTAGCTCACAATTAGCATTCTTTAGTTTCTCATCCCATGTTTCCAAAAGCTTCCCTTCAGGACTTTCTCTAGCTATATGTCCAATGACAGGAGTATCATGACCATTGGAGTTTGACTGAGCATGGACTGCATGAAAAATGATATCCATCAAACCAATTCCATCGTCACTTTTGGTCTTCACATGTATCACAACTTCAAGACCCACAGCCTCTTTGGCAGACTTCTTAACAACCTCAAGCAAAGAAGCCTTTTTCTGGCTACACAAGAAATGGATCTGCTTCTTCAGGAAGACCATAATTGTCTCTGGGAACTCATATCCAACCAACCAAATATTCAGTGCTGATGACTTCAGATACCGGAGATCCTCTGAAGCTGGAGGCGTTGCTATGGCAAGAACATCAGAAGCACCCCATAGGTCATTATGGTGTTCCTTCCAATGTGAATATAACAAGTTCAAGCGCTTAGTGAAGTTATCCAAATCTATCGCATATGGACTGACAGCTCCTGAAGGCTTCCCATTTGAGGATTTTGCATTAGCATTCCTACTTTCAGCCATCGCATGTAGTTCAAATACAGATCTTGATTTGTCAACAACTGAGCAAGCTGCGCCTAATGATCAGCAAAAACTGTGATAAATAACAAATAACCCATCAGTTCTCTTCGTTCTCTCCATATGGCAAAAGTTTGATCTGGATACGCTTTTATTAGCCATGATCAACAATTTTCAAAATCAGAAGACCAGCAAAATATTACGGAGAAACTTGAACAATGACAACTTCCAAAGTTGCAAAAATTTAAAAACTGTTCTAAATCTCGATGCCCTGGATTAAAGAGCTATCAGATCTTAATTCATAAACTACATTTGATGCATCTCCTTTGCACATCTTAGTCTGTTCAATTCGATAAAGACCTTATTTTGGAATTTAAGTTTATAGTTTAAGCCTATCCATTCCCAGAAAAGGAAAGATCATAAATTCAAATTTTTACAGTCCCCTTTTTACTTCCATTCATTTTGTCAGAATCCAAACACAGAAATGGATTAGAGCTTACAATTCTCTGTCTTCCCTTAGCAGAAGCAAGGCATTCCTGCACTCACAAATCAAAAAGAAAAAACAAATCTTTGTTAAAACTTCACATCCTCAAAAATCCATTGATCAAACTAGTAATCAAAGAAGGATCGATCCATTACCTCCTATATCTGAAAAGTCTCAAATGAACCTCACTTCAGTAACAAGGAACCATGCATCTAATAAAAAAGCCATCAAATCTCAACTTCTGCAATCAAGAATTCTTGATCCTTAGAACCAGCTACACAGACCCACAAAATAAATAAAAAAATAAAAAAGGTCAGAATTTGGAGCTTAATCTGGTGCTTGAATTCATTGAATTATGAAAAAACAAAGAAAACCCAGATAGATAAAAGATTAAAATTAAAAGATTACAACTTGTAGGTACCTATGGTATGTTTATCTTATGATTCAAAAGGTAAAAGGTTGAGGTCAAAGGTGTGAACTTTTTGAAAGAAATGGATGATGATGATGATGAAACTGACTTTTTATCAACTTTGAATGGATTGCTCCAACATGAAGGATTTGGAGGTATAGAGAGTGTGATTAATGGATGACAGTTACAATAAGGAATGATTAAAGATGAACAACAGAGGAGATGAGGAGGAGCTAAAGAAGCCAAAAGGGTCATCATCAATCAGTTCTCTAGTGGAAAATGAATATTTATATGTAAGGTAAAATCTGGTTGATTTTTTTACCTTATTTCATTTTTGGTTTTTATTATATGTACAGAACAAAAACAAATTGTCTGATGTATAAAAAAATAAAAGCATATTTAATTAAAAAACCTGAAACAAAATAAAATAAATATGTTTTTAAATAATTTTTTATATTCTTAAAACAGAAAACATAAAAAAAATATCCTCTTTATTTTCAGTTTTTATTTCAGAACAATAAAATCTATCTCCAAATAATTTTAAAACAACTTTTTATATTTTTAAAATAAAACATACAAAAAAAAACATATCGTTGATGATACGGTGCAGTGTATTTTAACTTACTGATGTTTTTATAATTTTTTTTTATTTTTAGCATTAATACAACAGAATTATATAAAAAAAAATTAGTTAAATATTTTTCAAAAAACAAGAAGTTTAAAACACCACTGAGCATTAATCTTCTAGATTAAAATCAATTTATAAGGTTGGTTTAAGTTTCAATCTCACATTCATCTTCAAAAAAGATGAAAATCTAGCATGTTATACGGATGATAGGAAGGTTTACTCTAAATCCATTCAAAGTTTTTACTCAGCAATTTTGGTTATACGGGTCTAAACGCGTTATGGATGAACAGTTTGCATTCAATTCCCAGGAACCATGTTCAAGAGCAAACCACAACAAACAATGAGGGAGAGCTACAACGACAGACGAGAGAACCAATTGAACTGCCAGGCCCAATTCAGGAACACTAAATCACATTTGATCTTTAGCTGTTTAGGAACATTACAATATTCTGTGATACAGGAACAAGGTACACGGGAAATCAGACCACCCATGGAGGCTAGGGCAAACATCAAGTAGCATGTCTCTAAATCTGCGTTTACATAATAGAATAATAGGATACAACAAAGATACATAGAGAACCAAACATCATAGATAAGGTAGAACAATTATAGCTTCCAGTTCGGGACATCACTCAGCTCGGTTTCTTACACAATAAAATCATAAACCGAGAAAGGGGCATTGCTTTCTTGCATGCTCGGGTATCAATTTGACCAGTGTCTCCACTGAAACTCCCTTCAATTCTAGTTGAACAGCAGCAGTAGAAACAACAAATGGTAAGCATCATGATTAATGGATAATAAACTGCAGTTCATGAAAACGATTTCCTCTATAATAATTTCATACCATGAGATTTGAAGTTAAATAACGGTGGGAGGAAACGCCCATTTGGCAGGCGGGTGTTTTGATCACGGAGCTCGTCAAAAAAGGGATGTGTCAAGGCATCCAGCTGCAACCAAAGTAAATAGTAGTAAAAAAAATTTAATCAAACAAAGAATTAAACAAGCCCAGAGGACATGATTGCAATAAGCACATAACATGGTCAGTTTCTATAATAAACATTAGGTAAAAGCATCTAAATTGAGTAATTGATTAACATCAAACAATAACCAACTCCATATTTAAATGACAGTTTAATGCAGCTGTTAGGCCTTCAAAGTCAAATAGCAACATGTAATTCTTGGGAAAGAAACAACGACATTCAAAGAAGGTTATGGTGAATTAACAAAAATTATAGAATCAAAGGAACCATAACCTAGTCCAGAAAAATACTCACAGCAGTGCACCGTAGGTTAGGGGAGTATTGCAGTAATCTAGAAACCAGATCAACTGCTTCAGGAGGCATGCGCTTGTGGAAAATCTAAAAGTGAAACCAACAGGAGTTCATGGGTGGTAAGAGTCATAAGAATGCAATAACACAAACCATGAAACATTCATCTAGAATTGCTAATACCTTGTGCCAAGGATGAGCTTTAATCTGGGGGAATTTGTACTCTGTATAATTCGGGTTCATGCATTTAATTTCCTCCCTTGTTGGAGTACCCAAAACCTGGAAAATAATGGCATTTTATGAATTAAAATAAATCAACGATAAAGTAGGTCCCAACAGAAACGCACATTTTACCAAAGTGTAGACAAAGCCTTTTAATGTGAGTAAAAAGCTAAACTTAATAATGCCTAGACAGCTATTAAAAGTTTCAGGATACTAAATTTACCTTGATAATCTCCACAAGCTGGTCGACTCCACTCTCACCAGGAAAAAGAGGCTGACATAATCGATACATTTATTAAGCTTGTCGTGGAGATCATTTATGTAAAACAAATCAAATACACCTTGTCCACAAAAGCTTCCTACCTGTCCAAGCAATAGCTCAGCAAGGACACAGCCAACAGACCAGATGTCAATAGCTGTCGTGTATTCAGTTGCTCCAAATATAAGTTCAGGTGCTCTGTAATACCTAGAGCAGATATAAGATATATTTGGCTCCCCTTTTACCTGTCAGAAGAAACAGCATCCCACTAAAAATAAAAGCAAACATAAACACCAAAGAGACAAAAATACCAAGGAGCAAAGCATACCAAGACTTTTGCACTTCCAAAATCACACAATTTAACCTGATGCGTATGAGGATTCACCTGCATCAAGAAAAAAATTGAAGATAACTTTTAAAAAAATTCTGACATGGAATAAGAGACCTTGTAAACAACACAAAGATTGTGTCCTCCAATAAAAAAGGATAACCACTTCATTTGTGCAAATCAAATTACAACCAAATATTTATATTTTTTTTTTTTTTTTTTGTCAGAGCTTTAAATTTCAGAGAAGTGAGACCCTTATGAGAAGACATATTTCTATATTTTTATCACAATTAAACATATACAGGTATATGCCTAAAAAATGCACACGAACTCTTACCAAAAGGTTTTGAGGTTTAATATCACGATGACAAACTCCAATTGCACGGTGGATGTATGACAATGCCCTAAATATCTGCCAAGAATCAACACGTTAATACCTTACCAATGTTCCTGATAAACAATACCTCCAAGAAGATACTGTTCTGTGCATTGAGGTAAAAACTCTAGCTGCCTTGGGAGAAAGAAATAACAAAGTAATGGATATAAAATGCCAAAAAAAAGATAGAAAGAAAGAAAATGGATCCACAAGAACTAGGTCATCTAAACTGTAACTTAAGAGAAGACCATTGTAAAACCCAATTCAATTGATCAGCTCCATACCTGATACGTATAAAGTTTGACATATATTAGTGGCATCTTCTGATTCAACTTGCTATAGTGTTTAATCACACGATGAACAGTTTCCGGGACATACTCGAGAACCAGATTAAGGTAAAGCTCATCCTTCTCAGTTGTCGAAAAGAAGCAATGCTTTAAAGAGACAACATTCGGATGGTCAAGAAGACGCATGGTTTGCAGCTCACGGTTCTTATACCTCTTATCTTGAAGAACTTTCTTTATAGCAACAGTTTCACCAGTCTCTAAGCATTTTGCCTAAAGCCAAAATTGCAAAGGCAAAATGGAAACATGAACACTTGGTGAGAAAGTCTGGAAAGGAAGTAACATTACACTATTGATGAACATTCAGCAAAACACTAATGTCTAAAACAGCATACCTGGAAAACAACCCCAAATGAACCATGCCCAACAACACGCTCAGCCATGTAACTTATAGTCTGCATGGTTTAAATGGAAGAAAAACATATTAACTAGGAATAAAAGAAGCATAATACAACAAAGTGAATGGGACATGCCCTGATAGACAAACCAAATAGCTGATTCACTGTCTTTAATTAGAAATGGAGAAGAATGTCTTAGAATGGGATGGGTTATGCGGTGAAGTTATGGTAAAATCATGGCACTTGGAGGATAACAGTACATATCAATGTATGGAGAAACCATTATGGAATTCTCCTAATCGTATCTGTTGAGGCTTCGATAATAACAAGGTGAATAATGGGAGGAAATGGTGCCAGTTGTTTAAATCAGGTTACATCCTGAGGACTACCCCTCAAACTGCAAGGGGATTTTGACTTGCTAGAAGATATGAAGAAAAAAGACAACAATTATACCTGCTTTGGCTGGCCATTTCTACCACCAATTGTTGTTACTATAATATGACCTGTCTCTGTACCATTACCATCCACCACTGTTGCCTCCATTTCCTGAAAAGCATACCTGAGTGAGTGACTGCATCCGAAATCCACTAAAAACAACAAAAAGAGGCATAAACCAACGACAAGGAGCTGATTGCCATACTTTGTCATCTCTAATTTTCATGTCATTCATTTCCTCAGGTAACTTATCCACACCAGCATTATGGGCACTAGCTTCTCTTAATCCCGAAGAAGGTGCCACGCCCACAGAACCCATTTGTTAGACAAGAACAAATTATTCTGTCCTACTCTTGAACTTCAATGCAATTACACATTACCTGCTGGAACGGAGAAGGTTAAAAATCTCAGAAGACAGATTTAGTTGCATCAAAATACATATAAAATACATTCATTGATTCTCCACAACGTGCAGTAACAGAACTAAACCAAAACCCACAAAAGGAAAGCTAGTACTCGAACAAAAACTCGGACTCCAAAGTTTATCCAATTCACAGCTTAAAAATCAATGACCGGTGACCATACATAGCACAACCAACAGATCAAGTCAGGCTCTATAATGAAATTCCTGCACAAAGTTCAAAATCAAAATGCTCAAACACCAACACAATAGAACACAAAGACACAAGAGCTCTGTAAATTCCCACAAAACAGCAGTAAATCAAGTTTTCTGGACAAGTTTTTTGCCATCAAAGTCAAACACTTTCGCCACAAATCACCCCAGATGAATAAATTAAAACATTAAAAAAAAATGACATGCAAAATGGAACCTGAAAAAGGTGTTTTGATCTACATAAGACATAACTAACTAAAAAATTACAATAGCTCAAACAAAGTCCACAACTTTCAATCTAAGATCTAACAACGAAAACAAACAAATCCTCCCAACAAAATTCCCAAGACAGAACTTTTAAAATATAATCAAAACCCATAAACATAAAAAAAATTATTCAAGCTCCCAAAGAACATAAAAAAAAAATAGAGCCCAGATGCAAAACTCAAAACTTTAACAAGATCCAAGACAACCCATCACAATTTGATCCAAAACCAAGAAACCCCGGGAGCCAAGACACACAATCTATGTCAAAAAAAACCCAAAAAGTCTCAATCTTTTCACGCTTAAATAAAAAAGATGCCAATTTTTGAATAAAAAGAGAAACAGAGAGAATAAGAAAACATACCAATTAAGCCGGAAAAAATCCTGGGTATTAAAGAAGATGCCGTTTTGAAGGTGGAGATGAGGAAGAGGAGCCGAGGATCAGACAGTGGAGAGAGAAGGTGGGGAAGACAGATCCATTTTTGTGGGCAATAACACAACAAGCTGCCTTCCAATACAATACACAAAAGAAAGTGCTTTCTTTCTCTCTTTCTCTTTTGTTTTTGTTTTGTGTGTTTTTCCTCCTTTTTTTTAATTTTTAATTTTTTAAGGTGTGCTAATGTGCTTGTGTCAGTCCATTAGGTTTAGGTTTAGGTTTAGTTAGGGGTTTTTTTTTTTATCAATTTGAACTGAAATGATAATATGAAAAAAAAATATTTATTGTATAATTAATATACTTTAAGAATAAAGACAGCTATTTATAGAAAAAAATAATAATAATGAAGAGTTGTTATGGCATGATTAAGGTTTGGGTCGGTACATGAAATAAAATACTTTAAGAATAAAAACAACTATATATTTTTTTAAATATATCTTTTTAAATTGTTTTTATTTTACTAATATATGATTCAATTCACATCATCCAAGCCTTGAATAAATACATGTGTATTCATAAAATTGTTTTCATGAATTGTTTTTTAATTAAATCCAAATTCAAGGGGTGAATTCTTATAAAATAAAAAAAGCATCCACTCGTGAATGCTGTAAAAATAAAGACAATATTTGATTGTTATCTAGAGATAAAAAAATAAAAATAATTAAGAAAGTTTTTAAATACTTAAAAAAAACAATGGTATGTCTGACTACTTTAATCTTATTGTTAAAAAAAAAAAACCATAAACAATGGTATATCTGAATACTTTTATCCCAAAGAATATTTCTTTTTATTAATACTAGTTTATAAATTAAAAGAGAAAAATAGTTAATTTCCCTTTTTTTTTTGGAATGGAGACAATAGCACAACACATATCTAATGGGAAAATTAAAATGATTGCTTTTTATTAAAAAAATAATTATTTCCCTTTTTTTTCAAATGATATAAAAAAGCAGAAATCAATTTATATTTTACTTGACTCTAACAACAGCAGCAATTTATACATTACCCACTTATGATCATGGAATTGCAGGAAAGGCACTTCCCACTATAATTTCATAGACGACCTTGAAGAAGAAATTATTGGTTGGAGAGATGATTTTAACATTTAAAAATATGTTCAATGATTTCTTTCTCCCCCCCTTTTTTTTTTTTTTTTTGTAGAAAGAACAAGACACTCCACTCTACTGTTTTGCAGTCAATCATTCACAAATGCAATTGCAGCACAGGGGAGGAGGAGGAGCTTTGACAATAATTTTTTATTTTTTTTCTTCACCGTTCAAAGTCCAAAGCCATGCATGAAACTTGATTTATTTATTTATTTATTTGTTTTGGTTGGATGGTATTTTAATAGGACGAGGGAAATAATTGTAATTGTATTTAAATAAAAAGGGAGGTGATCTTGACAATGGTTGCCCCACCCTACAAGGGCAAGTAGGAAAACGGCAACCACAAAGTACAACAGTTCTCACATTCAAGGGTAGCAATCATGGAGGAAAGGGCAATTCTACCCTTGAAAGGGAGGCAAAGGAGGACTGTAAAGTCAATGGGTGCTGAGAAGATTAGGCAGGATGCTGTGAGATGGTGGGACCAGATGGAAGGCAGATTCGGACAATAATACATCCTGTGGCTGTGGGGGACAGCCCTACTTCTTCAAGTCTTTAGACTCTCTAGCATTTTAAGTGTTCTTCCTACATCACAGCTCATCCTCGTATTTCACATGTTGCGATTGATTTCTCAGATCATGTATTCCATAATTTTATGCCGCATCACTCACTAACTGGGCATAGTTTTCGTACTTGATCATGGATCGGATAAATATTTTTTTCAATGTAACGAAATTTAAATTATATAGGATATTACATTATTACTTGGTTGTTTTGGCAAATTTAAAAATAAAAAAATCAATTAAAAAAAATAAAAAATTAATTCGAGTCCACCTGAGTTAATATGTCAAACTTATAACCCGGGTATGAGATTAGAATAATCCAATAAAAAGTAAAGTGAAATAAATACTCGTGACTTGAGTCATGAGATGAAGATAATGTTATAAGAAACAGACCAAAACAAATTACAAAATCTAATTTCTAATCAACTTAATAATAAAGGATATAATTTAGAGAGAAAAAGTTAATTAAGAAAAAGAAAAAAAAATTCAAGTCAATCTATTAAACACGCGGTTTAAATCATGAGTCTAGAATAATCTGATAAAAAATAAATAAAAAAAATTACGAGGCTCAATCCCCAATAAAATATAATGTTGAAAAATATAATTAAAATTAAAAAAAATAAGTTATAAGAAAAAAATAACATTATTCTAGTAAATAGTATTATAAAAAAGTATTCAATAAAACCCCTTCTCCTTTAATGTATTTTTTGTTTTTGTTAATTAATGTTAATGTTAATTCTCGTGAAATTTCTCCTCTTTGTTGATGAGTGGTTTGTACTTGCCTTTTCTTTATAATGCTCCACCTAGAGACGAATGTGATCACCGCTTGTGTGCTCCAACACAAAGAGTATACATGTGAGGCGCGTCCCATCTTGCAGTTTCCGGATTTGTCTAATTGCAATGCAAAATGGACCCTTTGTACACATAAATTTCCTTTCGATGATTCTTTGAAGGATAATGGAGGATGTTGCTACTTGTTCTTGCATTACCTTCGTTAGAAATCACAGAGAGATAAGGTTAGACTCAAGAGCTGGCTAGATCGATCTTATACGTTGCCTATTTAAAAATATAATTACGATGTTTTTTAAAATATTTTTTACTTGAAAATAAATATTTTTTTATTTTTAAAAAATTATTTCTAACATCAGTATATTAAAATAATTTAAAAATATCAAAAAAATATTAATTTAAAGTAAAAAAAATAAAAAAATTATTTTTTTTAAACCTTTTTAAAACACAAAATATCTGATAGATAACCAAGAAAGCCATCTCTCAACAAATAATCCATTCTTAAAACCTCCTCATAATTAACCTGATCAACTCCCTCTTCTTTTATTTCCTTTATCTCATTTTCCTCCTTACAAATAATCTTCCCAGCCTCTTTTCTCAATCCATTCCTCTTTATACTCTCGTGCATTCTCAAAGCAACATGCCTATCCATCCCCAGCGATGGATTCTCAATCATATATCGAGAATATTGGTGTGTAGCTGGTGTCATAGTGCTTTGTGCTAGCAAGAAAGATAGGTTAAAAAAAGTTTATGAAAGGTGTTCGTTGGTTATATGAAAGAGAAAGCAAGTTTTATATTTCTTGAATTGCAGAAGATTATTTTTTATTGAATATCAAAGCATTTATTTATATAATAGGAATGAAACTGAATTATAAGAAAATCTCCTTACATATCAATTTTTTCTGTTACAAATAAAAAGAAGGGGTCATAGCCATAAAAATAGAAACAAATAAAAATCGTTTATACTTCTTGAGTCATGCTTGGTCAATAATTCTCCTTCTTGACTCTGAAGTTGCAAACTTCCAATTAATTTCTGCCTTAAATGCTCAAACCTGAGCTTAAGAAGTGCTTTTGTTAAGATATCTATACTTTATTCTTCAGTTTTACATTGAAACAACTTCATTTCTCCTTCTTTTAGAAAGAAAAACTTAATCTTGAAGTGTTTTGTTTTATCATGAAACACTAGATTATTAGAGATTGATATTGCAGCTTGGTTGTTCATAGATAACTATGTTTTTTCTTGTTATTTCATATGCAAATCTACCATAAGCTTCCTGATCCAAAGTGTTTGGTTTGCAGTAGCAGCAACAGCTATATATTTTGCTTCTATTATAGACTGAGCTATGATTTTTTACTTCTTCAAACAGCATGAAAGAACTCCAAAACCGAAACATTAGAATTCAATTTGCATCTATAAACCCACTTGACTCCTATAGTTTTTTTTCATGTTAAGGTCTATCCACTAATTCTCACGTCTGGTTTTTTTAGTCATCTTTAAGTCCTTCTTCATTGCAACTATTCATTTTTGATCAGTTGCAGCTTCTTCATAATTTGCAGGTTTTATTGCAGCAATATTACATCTTTGATAAATGTCAGATATTGTTGTGGTTCCTCTAACAGGTTCATCATCTATATTATTTTTTTATTCCTGAATTTTAAGTTGCTTATCATCCTTCCAATTCCAGCTATCAAACTAAAAAAATTGAACATCCTATTGATGATTACATTATTTCTTTGTGGTAAGAAGATCCTATAAGCTTTTGAAATAGATCTGTAGCCTATAAAAATTTCAGCTTCAGCTTTCTTATCCAATTTGTCTCTTTTCATTTGAGGAATATAAGAGAAACACAAAAAACCAAATGTTGTGTTAACTGTTATATTTGTATTCATACCAAACTTTAATAATATGTTTGGGAACGCGGTGCAAACCGCGTTCCTAAAAAATTTAAATTTTTTTTTTTACTAAAATTTAATATGGTTTGTATGTTTTAGATCGTTTTGATGTGCTGATGTCAAAAATAATTTTTAAAAAATAAAAAAACATCATTGCCATGCATTTCAGCACAAAAAGTTATTTGAAAAGCAACCGCTACCACACTGCCAAGCACTCTCTAAATGGGGTCCTTGTTTGCAGGGCTTTTATTGGCAATCTATTTAGCAGAAAAATTATTATGTTAACTGCTTTAGCCCAAAATTTCTTTGGCAGACCTTTATCATGAAGCAATCACCTTGTCATCTCTATCACTTTCTTGTTTTTTTCTCTCTCTCCACAACACTATTCTACTGAAAGGTATATGGTGTTGCTAATTGATGTTGAATGCCTACATTGCCATTTAGAGAGACGTGTTCATTGGTCCTTCAATATTTGTGTGTATCAATTGTAGCTTTTGTGTGGCTCTTCATGCCTTGCTTTGTTAAAAGGAAACCTTGACAGTTTTTCATATTGACAAGCATCACAGGTAGGAGAATCCTTTTCCAATTTAGTTAAGCCTTTCACCATATTATTCTTCTTCATGAAAAACAAAGCTTCATGATGATAATGTCTCATTCTTTTATGCCAAAGCATTAAATTATTGTTTTCTTTATATACATCAGCGTGTTCTTCGTTCATAAAGTCCAAGACAAAGCTTTTACCTTTCATTTGAACTTTGAATGCCTTTGTGCCTTTTGCATCTTCATCATATAGTTCTTATCTTCAAACAACACCTTATAATCTCTGTTTAGTAGCTAAGAGACATTTAATAAGTTTTGATTAATTTCAGGAATATATAGTACATTTGAAATTAATTTTAAACATAAATGTCCTTCAATAGCTACTATTTGTTTGCCTTCTACTGTCAGATGTGCTCCATTTCCAATTCTAGCTTTGAAAATAACAGTTTCATTAATCTTTTTAAAAAGCTTTCGATCATTAGTCATATTGTTTGTACAACCACTATTTATATGTCGACTTTCTGTGAAGCTGTTGGTGGCCAAGCATGATACCACAAATAATTGTTCCTCTAGATATTGATTTTAGCATCATTGGCTTCTCCTTGTTATTGTTAACTCTTGCATATCTTTTTCATATGCCTTAACTGACCACATTTGAAACATCATGCATCAAGTCTCCATTAACATTTTCTGTTATTTCTGATGTTGAATGCAGAACCTTCAGGCTTGTTGTTCTATTTTATTTTCTTGTTCTTGCCACCATAGTTGTTTTGAGATTTGGCAAAAAAAGCACCCTCCATATATCTTTATTGCCTCATAAGCCTTCTTTGCTTTTATGCCTACAATGCATTCAACAATTCTGCCTAGGTAATACTTGACAAATCTTTTGAGTTTTCCAAAAATAAAATTGTAGCCTCAAACTTTTCAAGAATTGTTACAAGGATATTTTGAATAATTCTAAATTCAGAAAAATCGGCACCAAACAGTCTTATATAATTGACAATGCTAAGAAGTCTGTTAGAATATTCATTGATTGTTTCTAAATTTTTCATTTTTTGCCTTTTGCATTTCAAATTCTCGGATCAAATTCAGCACTTGTATGTCTTCGATCCTCTCATTTCTTTCATATTCTTGCTTTAAAAAATCTTGAATTTCCTTAAATGTTTTCGAAGTCATTATCCTGTTAAAGATGGTGGGTGAGAGTACTGCTACAAACAAAATTGATCCTGCTTTTGATGTTCTTTGCTTTCTCTCTTTGTGATTTTTTTATTTTTGCAATAATTGGATTGTTTGGTAGGGGTGGAACTCTATATACTTGTTTTAAAGCTTTTCATATATCATTAGCATCAAAATAGGCTTCCATTCCAACAGTCCAGACCTGATAACTAATCATACTTATTGCTTCCTCTCCTTCTAGTATTAGATTTTTCTGTTACAAATCAAAAGAAGTGGTCATGGCCACAAAAATAGCAAAAAATAAAAATTGATCATACTTATGGAGCCATGCTTAGTCAACAGTGTTTGATATTTTATTTTTTATTGCGTTTTGCCTTATTGAATATTCAACACGCCTTGGCTATCATAGCCTAGCAAAAATTCTAATAAAGAAAAATAACTGATAAAGATAATCCTAATCTATATTAAGATACAATTAATATAAGATATTTGATTCAAATCAGAACTGAGAACTCAAAATCCCACAAGTCAGAAGAGATTCTAATTCTGCCGGTCATTCATTTCTGACCTCAAATTGGTTTCCGCCGTAACATGGAAGCTTTCCTTGGTTCTCATCACAGAAATATGTTCACTACTAACTGAAGACTGTCTTGTCACTAGCAACTGAAGATGATCTTCTTGTTGGAGTATAACGTTCAGTACCAACTGAAGATGGTCTTCTTGCCGGAGGAATACGTTCAGGACTTCCAACTGAAGATGGTGTTCATGGTGGAGCATCACTAAATTCATTAACATCCCGGGCCCACCACTTGAAGCTTGGATGGGACCTCAACTGATTAGCCATTTCGGGGCTCTCAAATGAAAATGGCACTTCAAGTCTATAGAAGCTGTATAAGTAGAGATTGGAAAGTCTTTCAAGACTTCAGAAGAGAAGATGATTATCCAAGGGGAGTGAAGATTCATGCATGGCAAATTAGTATTGCTAATTCAAACATTTTAACACTCTGCTGATGGAAGTGGAAGTCAAATGTCTGTGAATAGTAAACTCACTAGACCACCAATTCTATATATCATGGAAGGCGGACGGCAAAATGCCATGCGGAAGATGGAGGCAAGGAGATGGAGATAGACTGTTACATTGAAAGGAAGAATGCTAATCTGGGTTTCTTTAATTCTGTGCGTCTCACATGTCTATCAATTTGTTTTAGCAATGATAATGAACATTGAACTGAATCCACCCCACTTTGACATTTTTTTAATGAACAGGCATTGGCAGCTGTAATTAAAACTATTCATTAAACTTCATCTGAGATTTTGAATTTAAATGATTTTTTAATATGATAACTAATTGATAAAAAAGAACTTAATAACTCCATTCGTTGACTGCTATGGTCGGACATATCTGCTATAAAACTGAATTTGATGTAAGCAGCTCGCTTGTGACAGGTATCTAGATGGGTGCATGATCATGGAAGGAGGTAAAGTGATCACGCTCAACCGCCCAAGAACTTTGAGCCAAATAATCACTATCCATTTTGCCCTCCCACTTCCAACCTTCTTTATTTGAGATGTTATAAGCAGCTACCTTGCTTTAAGAAAACCTTAAGTGGACATTGAATAGATGTCAGCAAAACAAGAGCAAAGGCTATTGGTTAGCAAGCTAGCTGAGTTTCTGCCAATAATTAAAAAAAAAAAAAAACAATTATTGCTTTCTGTTGACTAATACATTAAAAAATAATAATTCTCTCTAGTGGGTTGGTGTCCAATGCCGGCCCATATATGAAATTGAAAACATTCTTCTTTGCCATTTCCACTTGCTCCAGCAAATGCAGCAAGTTGATTTCTCTTTATTTTTTATCATTAAATCCCAATTCATATTGCATAAGCAATTATGAGTTGCCTTGTCCCTCCCCATTCTTTTCAACTCCTCCAATTTTACTTGAATGCTGATGATCAAATAACACATTCTTAATAATAAAAAATTATTATCTTATTTTAAAAAGTCGGTCTGAAGATGTATAGTTTTTATGATTTATTAATTAGAAAGATTTGCTTTCTTTCTTAGCTTCTTAAATCTGTATGCATTAAGTTGATGTGATTTTAAATATTAATACTATGATAAAGAATCAAATTTGAATTAATTAACGTGAAAATTGATTTAAAGATATCTTTAATACCATTGTCCTAAGAACAAAATACCAATCTCTAAATGGAATTGGTCGGTCTCATGCCTCCATTATATTATAGATAGGCTTAAAAGCACAAACACATACAAAAATACCCCCTCCCAAAAAGGAGCTTCCACTAAGAATTCCTAGAGTATAAAAGCAACCTCCATTGAAACAATTCTATGCACTATATATGTCCATACAGGATATATCCTCCCTTCACCAAGTTGATGTTTATGTGTATAGTGCTTCAAGTGGTCACACACACACACGTCGTTAAATGTTTTCAACTCCCTAAAACGTGGGTGCCTTCGCCTTCTCTTTGTCTCCTCCTCTAATCTCTTTCTTTACTCGTGAAAAAAGCTCCATCATCTTTCAAAACTCAACTTGTCTTCTTTGAATTCAATGTCCAAAGCGTGATATTGAGCTTGGCTACACCTAGTAACCACAACAAAACCCTATTCTATTCTAGTACTCAACTTGAAACTTTCTCTTTGTTTCTATAAGTATAGACCATTACCTTTTTATCTTCACTTACATTGATTCCCTCATCGTAGTATGGTAACCATGACATTGTCTAAAATTTTCCTTTTGGCTTTTTCTTTCTTCTCCCTCTTCTTCTTTACTTACACTGAAGGGAGAGTTCATGCCAAGAGTAGATCAAAACACTCGGACATTGTTTCCCACGTTTCACTGCCTCCTGCTCCTGCTCCTCAGGCGCCTGTTAGTCCAAGTTATTATAAAGATTCTCCAAGTCCTAGTCCCACTCCTAGCCCAATTCAAAGTATAGCAAGGGTTTACAATGTGCTATCTTTTGGTGCTGTTGGTGATGGTGTAACAGATGATACACAAGCATTCAAGATGGCTTGGGATACTGCTTGCCTGCAGAATGAATCAGCTATTCTACTTGCTCCTGATGATTATTCTTTTATGATACAGCCTACTATCTTTACAGGACCTTGTAAAACTAGCCTCGTGTTTCAGGTAATTTCAGTAAAATAATAACTAAGCTAAGACTGGCTCTAAGTATTTTGTTATGGAATTGAATTCCAATATGCATTATTAAGTGGGAGAAAAAACTGATTGGTTATTTTGCTTTATGAGAAGATTGATGGAACTATAATGCCACCTGATGGACCTGAATCATGGCCTAGTAAGATGAACAAGAGACAATGGCTAGTGTTTTACAGGATCAATGGAATGTCAATGCAAGGAGGTGGTGTTATAGACGGGAGAGGAGAGAAGTGGTGGAATCTGCCATGCAAGCCTCACAAAGTAAGTCATTTTAGGCTCTATCGGCCTGTGAAAACACTTTTCAAAATGAGTTTATATTAAAATTATTGTAATATACTTAAAAAAACTATTAAATCAATAATATTTTTAATACAAATAACTACTTGTATCGTATTATCAAACACACGTAGTACGTGGTTATTTAATTTCTTTAATAGTTCTCTTTTTTTTTTTTTCTTTTTTTGTATCTCTCTAGCTAACTTGCTATGCTTGCAAAATTTAGGGGATTAATGGCACAACACTTCCTGGTCCTTGTGATAGCCCAGTTGTAAGTAAAAGAACTACTTCAGCATGATATATGAATCAAGGGTTTCATGAAATTTTATAACCTTTTGATTTTGCTCTATAATGCAGGCTATTAGGTTTTTCACGAGCTCCAATTTGACAGTCCAAGGACTCAGAGTGAAGAACAGTCCCCAATTCCATTTCCGGTTTGATAACTGTCAAAATGTTATTGTACAAATGCTTAGCATCAAATCACCAGCTCAAAGCCCTAACACAGATGGGATTCACATAGAGAACACATACAATGTCCAAATACATAACTCTGTTGTATCAAATGGTATTAATTCCTTAGACTACAGAACTTTTCTTCATCATCTCCATGAATATTAACTCTCTGAGTTCCATTATTTCCTCTGCTTTTTCTACTGCAGGTGATGACTGTGTATCAATTGGAGCTGGTTGTCATAATGTCGATATAAAGAACATTACCTGTGGTCCAAGCCATGGCATAAGGTACATTTTGTTACGCTTTTGCCTAAATACTTTCTCCCCAGAAGATGAGTACAGAAGTTAGGCGCCTCCAAAAATGGATTCTAATGCTCTAATTTCAACTTCTTAGCTCAACTTACAGTGATCCAAGATTTTTAATACTTTGTGACTCATTGATAATGTCACCCCCTAATCTATCCATAAAACTCAGCAACAAAATTCGACGAAAAGTAAACAGGAAAATTTGGCAGCAGTGAGGGAATCGAATTTGCTATGTTGCCGAAGTCATTTATTAGCATTGATTCGAGAGATGTTCAAAAAAATATGGCCAACATTTGGTGTCTGATATTATTGTTGTTGCAGCATTGGTAGTCTTGGAATCCGCAACTCGCGAGCATGTGTGTCGAACATAACAGTGACAGATTCAGTAATCAAGAATTCCGATAATGGTGTCCGAATTAAGACATGGCAAGGTGGATATGGTTCTGTGTCTAAAATCACATTCCACAACATTCACATGGAAACAGTTCGCAATCCAATAATCATAGACCAGTATTACTGCCAAACCAGGAATTGCACTAACCAAACTAGTGCAGTTTACATTTCTGATATTTTGTACACAAACATTAAAGGTACCTATGATATTAGGAGTCCACCTTTGCATTTGGCTTGCAGTGATTCAGTTCCATGCACCAACCTCAGGTTATCAGAAATTGAGTTGCTTCCTGCTCAAGGACAATTTATGGCAAATCCATTTTGCTGGAATGCTTATGGGCCAATGCAGAATCTTACCATTCCACCAGTTTCTTGCTTGTTGGATGGAATCCCACAATTCTTACCCCAGAACAATATAGATCAGTGTCAGAATAATTTGTATCAGACCCGTATGTAAAGTAGATTTAGTTACATGTCAGAGACCAAAAGGTTAGCTATCATTGCCTAGCATGGAATTAGAGGTTTTAGTTCAACAAAATTGCACCCTATTTCATGTTTCAAACCTTATAATGGAATGGAGATGTCAGATTTCTTGGATCTGCTTGTTATTTGCAACTACTTGGTTATTGCTATAGAAGAGAAGACAAAAGGGACGAACAAGAAATTTAGATTTCAAGAACTAGGAACAGAAATTAAATTCTAAAAATTGAATTCTTATATCAAACAGTTGCAAGTTAATTAGAGGATTATCACTTTGGTTGAATTTGATTAATGTTTCATGAGAGAAAAAACAAATAAAAAAAAGCTCTAGGTTGGTGATATAAAAACAAATATATATTAATAATTTGTTTTTGGGATTGTTTTGAAGTGATTTTATATCCTTTCAAAATAAAAAATACTAAAAGACTTGTCTTTTCTACCCAAATTATTTTTGTCTCTTTTTGTTCTAATTCAATAACCAAATGCTATAAAAAAAACATATCCAAACAATAATTTAGTGTAAATTTAATAAATTGGCTGGGTAGCAAGGATGAATCATATTTAATTTGCCGGATTCCAAAAGTACACCAAGCTAAAGAAAGGGTCTATGTGGGCACCAAGAAAGGATATTTTTCTTTAAGAAACTTGGGACCATAGGAGCCAAACTTGACCTTTACGGCTCAGACATAAATTCCCTACCTAAAGCTCTCACATTAGAGACACCAAATACCCCCCCGTGGGCTAAATGGGATGGAGGAAAAGGCGAGCCCAATTCTCTACTGGATGAGTAGTTGCCTCATTTTCTAGATTACAGCCATGCCCAAAGATTAGCCTATGAACATAATACTTTCTCTTTTCAACCAATTTTCAAAATGATGCAATTAAAATACTTTAGGGGCATAGTTGATACTACAACAATAGTTGGGGGATGGATTTGAAGTTTGCCTGAATTGCTTTAACAACCCAAAATCCTGATGCTTGATAAAGGACTCGGTATGGTGAGCAGAGCCATAACCATAGTGTTGTTTACCTACCAAAAATGAGAAAAAGAAGTTCTTACACCTAAACGTGACAATGATTACTATTTTTTGAAGTTTTTTAATTATGATTTCATCTATTATTTAACTGGAATATACTCATATTTTTTGTTTCCAAACTGATTTACTCAAGTAGAATAATTTGATTAATTAGTAACAATAATTATTGTTGTAATTGATTAGTGCATTGATTCTAAAAAAAATACATGGGTAGTACGCCATGCACTTCTCCTACAATACTTAAACCTTTTTTCCCCTTGAAAACTTCAATTCACATCTGTTGATCTTCAAGAGTAGTTACCAACCCTTTTTGCCATGGATAGAGCTGGTTTGGTTGGAGCAGATAGACTCGCCTATTGTGGAGCATTTGATATCACATGCATGGCTCCATCTGATGAAGCTGAGCTGATGCACATTGTTGCAACAGCGGCAGCCATAGATGACACAGAACCGGCTGCTTCAGGTTCCCAAGGGCAATGGAATTGGAACAATTCTTTCCCCGAACAACAAAGTAACCGCACCGGAGGTCAGAAAAGTGAAATGGGGTAATTGTCTCTGGTACAAATCTTATCAGGCAATTGGCTAAAGAGCATGAGATGCTAATTACTGTGGAAGATAATTACTGTGGAAGAAGGTTATATCGAAATGTATCTGACCTACATCCAAATGGCGTACGTGTGCTCGATTTCTTGTCACAAAATAACATAAGAAGAAAAAGAAAAGGAGGAAGAAGAAGAATTGTTTGAGTAACTTGTCAACATTGTAATTTTACATGCAGCAATATCTAATTTTAGAATCCAGAGAATTGTCATGTTAGTAATTTAAGGAAGATTAGCTAGAAAGTGCATGTATCTCAGCCTAGAAAGTGCAGCTTTACCTATTCTTTTATCGTCACTGCATCAGCTGCTTCACCACTATTTAACCTACAATATGAATAGAAGTAATCTTTGCAATCTTGATTGTTTCCAAAGAAATCACTCTTCTCATTGTTAGAGATAATCGTTGTTTTCGCCATTTTCATGGTGGAATTCGCTGTTGTGCAGGCTATTAATGGTGACTGATTCTGAGTGACTACTCTGTTGTGATACGTTGCCTTGCTCATCATGTTAAGTCACAAGATATATAGGCTAATTATTAGAAAGCCATGACTTAAGGCTTTGAAACTGGAAAGATTTAGAGGTGATGCATTCATCATTCTAGAATTGTATCCAGTTCAACTGTCAAGCCTAACAATCCATTGAGCTGCAAAGAAAAAAGAGCCCTCCAGGAACTGATGGCTCATTTGGTTACCAGAAACATGAAGGTAAGAATGGAGTTCAGGAAATCGTAAAGTTGATGAAACGAGGACTGCTACTCCATCTTGAGGAAAAGCAGCATTTCTCGCTGGCACAAGATTCCAATTCAGGACGCGACATTGTACCGAAAATCCTCAGTATGAACATGTTAAATCTCAAAATCGAGGCTGCGCATGGGATATATAGCATCATAGTCTCTCTGAAAGAATTGGCTCTAGGATTCAATGTGGAGTTTCATTTCGTACTGCAAGATAGCGCCAAAGAAAAGAATAGAAGCTCCCTTGTTAGTTGTCTTCAACACCTTGCCTAGAGAATAAAAATCATATCCTAATGGCACTCTTTTTCTCTGGAAAAAAAAACACATTATTTTTTATGTTTTTTTTATGGCAAAACACATGATTGATCATATAAACAAAAGGGACTAAAAACATAAAACACCATGTAACCTCAATGTAACACATAGAAGAAGAAACCACGAATAAATCTTTACAGATAACTAATTAAATGCTATTAAATATATAATTTGTAGTTTTGTCAACTGGGTCTGTGATCTTTATCAAACTATATATAACTCTGTTTCACAGTTGAAGTGATACTACAATCAAAATCACAGGCACAAAGATTAATTCATGAAAACAATTTCTTCTCTTTCCCGCCAATTTTCAACTGCTAAACAGACAAAACCCTTTTCTTTAACAACCCAAAAACCTCAACTTTCCCCAAAATTCACAGCCCTAACAGAAGACTTGTGTAATAAAATTTTGGACGTAAACCCAGATGCCAAAACACTTAAAAAGCTCCATTCCAAGATTTTAATTGACCAAAACCTTCACCCAAACCCTTCACTTGGCATCAAATTAATGAGGGCTTATGCCGCTTGTGGTGAACCATGTTACACACGCCACATATTTGATGAAATTACTGACAAAAATGTTGTGTTCTTTAATGTCATGATTAGAAGCTATGTTAACAATGGTTTATACCAAGATGCTTTACTTGTTTTCAAAACCATGGCTAATCAGGGGTTTTATCCTGATAATTATACTTATCCTTGTGTGTTAAAGGCGTGTTCGGTGTCTGGGAATTTGTGGGTTGGCTTGCAAATTCATGGTGCTGTTGTGAAACTTGGGCTTGATATGAATCTTTATATTGGGAATGGGTTAGTTTCCATGTATGGGAAATGTAAGTGGTTGGATGCGGCAAGGCGAGTTCTTGATGAGATGCCAGGGAGGGATATGGTTTCTTGGAATTCGATGGTTGCTGGGTATGCACAAAATGGGAGGTTTAACGATGCATTGAAACTTTGTAGGGAAATGGAGGACTTGAAGCTAGAACCTGATGCTGGCACAATGGGAAGTCTCTTGCCAGCTGTGACGAACACATCTTGTGATAATGTTTTGTATGTTAAGGACATGTTTGTGAAGCTGAAAGAAAAGAGTTTGATTTCTTGGAACGTGATGATAGCAGTGTATGTGAATAATGCAATGCCTAATGAAGCAGTGGACTTGTATTTGCAGATGCAAGTGCATGGGGTTGAACCCGATGCTGTCTCTATTTCTAGTGTGCTTCCTGCTTGTGGGGACCTTTCAGCTGCGGTGTTAGGAAGACGAATCCATGAATATGTTGAAAGGAAGAAGCTTCGGCCAAATTTATTATTGGAGAATGCATTAATTGATATGTATGCAAAATGTGGATGCTTAAAGGAAGCAAGGGCAGTATTTGATCAAATGATGTTTCGGGATGTTGTGTCATGGACTTCTATGATCTCTGCTTATGGCATGAGTGGCCAAGGTAAGGATGCTGTGGCTCTCTTTAAAAAGATGAGGGACTCAGGTTTTACTCCAGATTGGATTGCTTTTGTTTCTGTTCTAGCAGCCTGCAGTCACGCAGGATTGGTTGACGAGGGGAGGTATTGCTTTAATCTAATGGCTGAATATGGGATAACTCCAGGGATAGAACACTATAATTGCATGGTAGATCTATTGGGACGTGCTGGGAAAATAGACGAGGCCTATCATTTGACCAGACAGATGCCAATGGAGCCTAACGAAAGAGTTTGGGGGTCTCTGTTGAGTGCTTGTCGGGTTTACTCTAGCATGAATATTGCACTTTTGGCTGCTGACCACCTGTTCCAGTTAGCTCCTGAACAGTCAGGGTATTATGTGTTGCTATCCAACATATATGCAAAGGCTGGAAGATGGCAAGATGTGGAAACGGTTAGGTCAATCATGAACAGCAAGGGAGTCAAAAAAATTCCAGGCAATAGCAATGTTGAGATCAACGATCATGTTTACACCTTTCTTGCTGGTGACCAGTCTCATACTCAATCAAAGGAGATCTACAAGGCGTTAGGTGTATTAGTTGGAAGAATGAAAGAATTAGGTTACATGCCTGAAACTGATTCTGCTCTTCACGATGTGGAAGAGGAGGACAAAGAATGCCATCTAGCAGTTCATAGTGAGAAGCTGGCAATTGTGTTTGCCATTCTGAATACAAAGCCTGGAAGCACAATCAGAATTACCAAGAATATTCGTGTTTGTGGGGATTGCCATGTTGCTACCAAGCTTATATCCAAGATCGCTGAACGAGAGATCATCATTAGAGATACTCATCGTTTTCACCATTTTCGTGATGGGGTTTGCTCCTGTGGGGACTATTGGTAACTGATGTTGAGCATTGTAAGTCAGAAACATAATCTGACATGATCAAGGACAGTTCTGAATTCTGATTATAATCATCTATCTTAGATTATGTCTCGGATTAGGATTATTTTTATTAGCGTTGCAATTTTAAGGCTACGAATAGAAGGTGTATTGAGCATTTATCAAGCAATAAGAAATATAAAATATCTAACACCTTTAAACTTTTCTGAACCTCCTCTCTCTTTTTAGCTTTCATCACAAAGCCACAGCTTTGGCGTTGAAACTGGACAGAGCGGGTGGCAATGCATGTAGCATTCTAGATTTCTAGTTCAGATTTCAAGCCTTAACAATCCATCAAATGGCTCAAATTTGAAAATTCAAGTGTCAATTTAAGAAAGTTGAAGTTATTCGGAGCAAGGGATCGAGCATACAATGCACGAGTTGTCAAGAACTGATGGTCCATTTGGTTACCAGAAACAGGAATCCAAGGGAAATCAGCAAGCCAGAGTGGATCGCGAAGTAAATAGAATGGCATATTGTATTCCATGATTGTGCCTTGCTACCTTTTGAGAGTCTTCACATGTAAATTTACCCTTTTTATTATGAGATAGGATTTCATATTCCAATTTGAGAAGGGTAAAATTCAACCGAGTTGTCCACAAAAACCCTTTCAGGAGCAATATTGAAAGCACAAATTGGTGGAGGTAGAAGACATGTAATGTGTACAATGAATAAAGATAATAGCGAACTGAAATCTTACTCATTCACATAGTAAACTGATATTCAAGAACCTTTCAGTCAGTTGCCAAACCTTTTGGGAAAGGTCGAAGAAAGTACATGAGAAGTCTTTGAGCAACCAATTAACACACTTTTTTTCATTCACCATACACCCATTCGTTTATTAGAACATTTCAATACAAGCATCCACCTTAACAATAGTCATCCATAACTGTACAAGCTTAAATGCTTGTGGAGATTAAGAGCAAGATGGATGCTAATAGATATTACTAATACAAAGAAGCAAGTACCTCCAACAAGGAAGCAGCAAATTGCATTTGCGTCTCCTCATCTATGGTCAAGAACAGAGGTACATGCACAAAGAGAGACTTTGTCCCATTTTGCTCTGCAAACCGAAGTGAATGGTAGTAAACATAATTGCATACAAATCGGCCTGCATCATCAGATGTCATCACCTCATAGCCTTTCTTTGTCAAGATCTTTGTGAGCTCCTGGACGGGAAGAGTGGTCTGTGTGCATTGAGAAGAAGAAACCCTTTTATAAAGTGCAACAGAACAAAGGTAACAAAAACAAAATGCATCCAAAGATATCTCTACATCCTACCTAAAAAACAGAATTAGAACCTAGTACAGTATTTTTCACAACAAAATGTTCTGGACAAAGAAAAGCAAAAGACGCTACAAGCAGAGAGGATAGTTTTCTCTTCATTTCATTTGCTTAGCCTGGCTCTGAAAGGGTAACTCCCACATAATAAAATAGATTCTAGTTTACATAGTCTAAATGGTATAGTTATTAGCTTCCCCTGATCCAATTTCTCTTCTTAATGGCAAAGAAGTTGCAAAGAAAGAAATATTGGGATCCATAACCATTAATGGGTGACATAATCCAAATTACTGTCACGAAATTTCTTGATGTTTACTTTGCCTTTGACAATTGGACGGTGAATTAGCATCTGAAAAGTTTTAGATGTGATGGTCCCAAGAAACAGATGGACAACAAAAAAGTGCACCTAAAAAATCAATCGCATAGTTCAGATACTTCCTGTTAGCATAAATTGTGTGGTTTCAAGTCATGTCAGCTTTCAAACTGAAGAAAGTAGCACAGAGGCTTCCAATGAAAGAAGAAAAAGCAGCTTCTATTGAGCACCAAATCAATAGCATAGAGGCTTTACGCCACCTAATACCTTAATGATTTAAAAAAACCTAAATCATAATAAGATGCAATAAAAAAAGCACTAACAAATTGATTAATTCTATTTGCCAGCCGACATAGCATCAACTTTTTGAAAGATAGAGGAAAAGAAAAGGTAAATTCAAACCCAAATATACCTCTCGAACTCGTGAAATTCCACCATCTGAAGGAATGATGGGTACTTTCTGCAAACCAAAATAATGGAACTCTAAAAACACAAAAAAATTTAAAAACTCAAAATCACTAAAAGAAAAGACCTTAATGATTTGTCTAACCTGTGGCTTCCATCCCAACTCATCTGGACAGCGAAAAGTAGCTTCATTGACAGCTTGATGCTCAATGGCAAATCTTGTTGCCCCACTATTGACCCCAAAGTGTAGCTGAATGAATCATTTGCAAAAACAGTATCAAGTGGTAAGCAGAAAACATAAGATGTTGGAAGGAGTCAGACAAGCAATATACACGAAGCTGAGATATGAAAGAAAAGATCTATGGATGTTACCCAAATGATTCTTCCAGGACTTGAGGATTCAGAATCCTTCGAGTTTATGGAAGATTGAAATATTTGGTAAAGTGGAGCAACCGCTCCTTGTCCTGCAGACTCGAGAACACTGCAACTCCCCAGAATCACGCCTTTTGGCATGCCCTTCTTCTTCATGTACTCTTTTAGATTACCAACAATTGTCTCAGTTGGATTCTCAGCAACTCCATGGAATTTCTTGAATCCAGTCACATGGATTGTTACAGCTGGAGGCCCTTCAGACCCCATTAACAATTCACTTTTTCAAGATTTACTTGATCGAAAAGGTACTATAGCATGAAAATTAGATTGAAATCCAAGCACCTGCATGATTCAACAAAAAATCAGGCTCATCAGCCACGCAATTAGAATCAGCTAGCGATAATAGAACATAGAACTACTACATTTCCAATCATTAACATTCTAAAACAAATTACAATGCCCTTATACCATGTTATAGTCAGTGAGAAAACAAAAACAAACTCACTCCTTAAACCTAAAATCCTATCAAATTTGGCTTAAAAATTACTGAAAATACATCTGCAGACATAATTTAGCTATCATGGCAATGAATTTCAATAATAGAAACACTAAATGACTGGAACCTGAGCAATTCTACTCTTGATGAAACAAAATTTCACGACTTTATATGGAGAAATTGACAATCCAAGTACTATACTGACAGAACCAATAGCCTCAATTCAAGATAAAACACAACAAAGGAGTAAAGTTTACATCTTTGTTGATCAAAAGAACAATAAACAAAGAAAACCATCAGAATTAAAAAAAAAAAAAAAATTGTGGACTAATAACATATCTTAAGATTCTGCAAATGAATCTGATAATCTAATCCAAAATCATTTAAGTACACAGCTAAAAAAGATCACACCTTTGAAAGAAAAAACACAACCCCAGATGAAATAAACCACCGTAAATCCAGCTGTACTCAAAATTCAAGTTGGTACACAATCAGAAAACAACTGATCAAGGACCACCCAGATGAACATATATATCAGAAAAACAATCAAAACCCAGAAATCGATAAAAACAAAAGGGACCAAAAGCATCTATCTTGAAATTCAAAAAGAAGAAAAAGATAAGACCTTTCCTAAATTTTCTTACCTGTAATCTTCAAAAGAAGGAAAGTAAGAGAGGAAAGAAAAAAAGGGTAATGAGTGACTCAACCACCAGTCTTATCTATTGAAAAAAGTTGATTTAACACTAATGAAGAACTGATTAAGATTCCAATCAGTTTATAAGAAGAGAGAGAGAGAGAGTGAGTGACAAAGGAGTTGAAATGTTTTTTTTTTCTGATAGGTATTAAAAATATTATTATTATAATAAAGAATGTGGTTTTATTGGAGAAGATTCACTCTAATATATATATATATATATATATATATATATATATATAAGGTAAATAAAAATAATAATACAACAAAAACTACATGTAATTTAGGTATTTTTTATTATTTATTTATATCATTATGGTAGTAAAAAATAGGAGTTACCTCTGTTACACATATAGAGAAATGAAAAGCATAATAACTAAGGATGTATTTAGAAACGTGATTAAAATTATATTTTTTAATATTAATATATTAAAAACTTAAGATATTGATTTTAGCTATATATTGGATGTTTAAAGAGGGTAAATGTTTTTCATCATAGAGTTAAAAATGTGTTATTTTAAAATTTTAAATATAATTGTTACCTATTTTCGAGTTTTCATTTGAATTTTAGATAAATAATTTTATTTTTGTTAAAACAACTTATAAAACTTAAGATTTGAATGTTAATAACTAAGATTTTCTCACCGATGTAATAAATATTTTTTTTTATGGTTTTTGAATCTTGAGTTTTTTTAACATATTAATTTTATGTTGTATTTTCTATTTCCTTAACCAAATATGTTTTAATTTCTTTTATATTTATAGTTTTATTCTAAGACACTAATTATAAAATATAAATATTTCATATTATAATAATCAAAGAAATTATAGTAATTAGAACTCCAACAAGCATTATTAAATAAGGTTATCAGATACAAAAACGTGAAGCTAGATCTAGTTTAGCATAATTTATTTAAAACTTTAAAACTTAAATTTTTATTAAAATTAAAATATCACTTTCTTAATTTTTATTATAATAGTTGTTATTTTTTAAATATTTTTAATATTAATATATTAAAATAATTTGAAAATAGTAAAAGGTGGGTGAAAGGGAGGGTGGCTACTGGCTACTGGCTAGGGCTAGGGCCTAACATTGTATATTCTTCATTCACGAGTGGAGAGCACTCTGGTGTTGGTCTGCTGCGAGGAATAACAAAGGCTAAACAGCGGTTGTCGTTTTTTCTTGTTTTCTGGTTAGACAATGATTTGTCGGTTCTTGCTAACTGTACATCGCATCTCTCTCTCTCTCTCTCTCTCTCTCTCTCTGCATTTATCGTCAGAAACTGGTATTCTTTCATTTTTATTCTGCAGAAAAAAAATAATTTTAAAACACAAAAATAAAGAAACTTTTAATTCTATGTCAAATCTTCAATGGCTGGGCTTGTGGATCAAAGAGGTTTACTTCATGTTTTGATTTATTAAGTTTAAATTAATTTTCAAAATAATTTTTATTTGAAAATACATTAAATTATTTTTTTTAATTTTTTATATCAATATATTAAAATTATTAAAAAATACTAAAAACAAGTATCAATTTAACACTTTTTCATGTCAAATATATTTTTAAAATGCACTTAAAAATACAATACCAAACAATCTATTAAGATCTGTTTGGTTAATATCTTAAAATAAAAAAATAAATAGAAAAATGAAAGGAACTTGCTTGATATAAAAAACAAAAACAATATATAAAAATAAATATATTGTTAAACTTTTTTTTTTTTTTTGAAAACAGCCTGATATGTTATTCTAACAGTCTACGTGATCAAGTGTGGTATCTACTAATCTAGAAGGAGATTTGCAAATTGCAAAAAAATAATAGAGTGGTAGTTGTTGACTACTGCTTTGTAGCAGCCTGCCTTGTGGATGAGGCCATGAGGTGGACCTGCAGGGAGGCAGGCAGGCATGCATGCACATGTGTGTGTGTCTATATACATTGATAAATATTTAATTAATATATATATATATATATTGATTAATATTTAATTAAAATTCATCATCATGAATTCACCCATTGATTCCCATGACTAAACAACATTCAACATGCCCATTGTTTAGACACAGCTCATTATATTTTGCCGGCTCTCATCTGCTGGCAATATTCTCATCAGATTTTGGTGTTTATATATATATATTAGTATTTTAAGTTAAATGATGGAGACTGGCTATTTAATATTGTGTTTCTAGTTTTGTTTGAATGCATTTTAAAAAAATATTTGACATGAAAAATATTAAATTGATTTTTTTTAGTGTTTTATGATAATTTTAATGTGCTGATGTTAAAAAAATATTTTCATATATTTTTAAATAAAAAATACTTTTAAAATGTATTTACATCACAATACTTGAGATTTGAAAATAATGATAAAGAGAGGATTTTGAAATATTTCAAGACACTTTTTTAAAAAATTATTATTTATATCTTTGGTATACTTGAGTTTTTTTTGGATATTTTAAAAAATATAAAAATATAAAGTACATAAAATATTCAAGAGAATAACGAAATTTAGTATTGGTGAATATGAAAACATGAAAGATATATATTAAAATATAACTGAAAACTAAAAAATGAATGCTCAAATAATAAAAAAAAATAGGGTGTCATTTTCTCTATTTTTTGTTTTTACTATGCAGTTTTTTTAAAGAAAATCTGTACTCCTTGTATATTTTCTTTTTAAAGAAACATAAATTATCTTTATTTATATCTTTTGGATGCTATTATTTATGTCTACCTTATTAAAGGTGTGTGTGTATATACTAGATACATGGCCATACTCCACCGCGGTATTTTTTTTTTTTATTTGTCACTATGTTGGTTGTCAACTCAAGCCGCTTGAATCTAATATAGTTGTTAAACTCAAGTCGCTTGGGGCTACCATGGTTATAGATCCAAGTCGTTTGGGTCTATAATTGTTACCAAACCCAAGTACCTTGAGTCGGAATCGAAAAAATAACATTTTTCTCTCTTTAAGCTAGATTCCGGCCATATTCTCTCTCATCTCACCCACTAATACTTGGGTTTGACATTGTTGTCAAACCTTGAATTTGACGTGGTTGCTAGATCCAAGAAACTCAGGTTTGATACCCATGTCAGACCCAACTTTGGTAGCCGGAATTTAGGTATGAAGAGTGACGCGTTGTCTGACACATCTTTTTATTAACTTCAGTCGGGGTAGACGACATGTCATGTGCACCATTATCAAACAAAAAATAATAATGAAGGTCCAAATGATTTGGGTATGACAAAAATATCTGATTTGATAAATAACAAACAAAGAAGACAATTATGTACTTTAATTGTCGGGAGAGAGAAAAGATAAAAAAAAGACAAACAATCAATTACCAATTGCAATTCAACTATTATTTATTTACACGCACCATATCATATGTAAAAGAGCACGATTAGGCATTTAGTAAGACGACATATAACCAGATTTGACCACCACAAAACATCACATGCAACTTTTTAATGGCACGAGCGCCACCAATTCCATTACCTAAATAAAGTTCTAGACCAACTTGATTTTTTGTTTTAAATCTTATTATTATAATTCATAATAAAACATGAAAAAGTAAACAGTAAAATAATATACAATGAAATAGCTATGCGGTTTATATTATACGTAATATATATGTGTAAAAAATATTTTACTTTTCATAAACTAATTAGATATAAATAATCAATCTAAACTTGATTGACAATAACTTACCATGTAGGAAAATTATTTCAAAAGAAAACAAAAGAAAGCCTATCACCAACAGCCCATTGTAGTAACGAGTTCCTCACCCCCTCTGGGAAAGTCCAATTTACAGTCATCTGGTGTCCTCATTTAATCCACTACAACCAGTCTCGCCAAACCCAAGTTACATTCATCCTCAACTATCCCCCTCCCTCTTCTTCCACCATGGGTAAAAGAACCGAACCTTTACTGTCTAAACCACAATAAAATCCAGAAAGGATGTCACTTTTCTTTCCAACTCTATCAATACCCTCTTGGGATTCTTCAACTTCTAGACCCATTTCTCCATGTTCGAGTTCTCTCAAAGACCCTCCTTTTAGCTTGCAGGTCAATGAGATTTTGCACTATAAAGTACTGAACTTTTTGTGATTCTATAAATGCCCTTTTGAATATATTACTAAGTTTGTTGGTTTCTGGTGGTTTATGTTAGCTTATGACAAGGAATTTTGGAGGAGGAGGTGGTTTATGTAGAAGGTTTTGTGGGTTAAAGCTATGGATAACCCAGAGATTCAATATTTGGCAAATGAATAGGAAGTCTGGACCTTTGAAGGAGTTCATGACTACAAAAAATCAAAATTTTCCCAATGGTTAGTAATAGTTCATTGTTAATAGTGATTTTTTTTACTTACAAGTGTAAATGTGTGGGTTAATTTTAGAGGAGTTTTTGGTGAAAGATCGTGCTTCGAGTGTTAGTGATTCATTATAGTGAAAATCTGTGTAATTAATCGAAAAGAGGAAAATGAAAGTAAGTGTTTTTTGTGACGAAGATTCATTGTTGAATGTGATCGTTCATTGTTACTAACATGTATTTGTGTATGAATTTTAGTTGAATTTGTAGTAAAGGTTTGTTTTTCGACTGTAGATTCCACTGAAGAGTGTGTGCGTGGCAGTTTGTGTATTGAAAGTTTGTGTTTTGCTGTGATGATTACTACCAAAAGGGTGCGCACCTGTGTGTGTCAATTTGAGTTGAATTTGTTGTCAAAAAGTGTTTTCTGAGTGTCGATTCTGATCAAGAGACAAAAAGAACTTCGGAACCTGAAGAAAGTTCTTGCATGAGCTCCAACCTGATTCCTTCGCAAATGTAGTGCCTTTGCCAAGTCATTACTTGAATTATCCGACTGAGGGTGGTAGAGGACCTTCTCTCTGCATTGCAGTCATTGGAGCAACTGGTGAGCTAGCAAAGGGGGAAATTTTTCTAGCATTATTTGCTCTGTATTATAATGGATTTCTATCTGAGGTGAGGTTTACTCTGATGTCAATACTCAATGTTTCTTTGTGTACATTTCATTCTTTTTACATGTATCTGGTAAGCTCAGTATGTGGATATACTTCAATCATAAAGGGAAAGTGGAAATACATGAATTAGCGAAATTAGCTTGTCTCCAGTATGTTGTGTTCATATCCTTTTACGCTGGTTTACTTTTGTATTTACTCTTAGTTTGAGTAGTTTTATGGATGCAGGACGTCGGTATCTTTGGTTATTCAAGAAAGAATTTGACGGCTGAAGATCTGAGATCCATAATAGCTTTGACTTTGACTTGTCGCATTGATCACCAGTATGGTTCTCTTATCACCTTACGAGTTTCAATCATTAATTTTATTGAATTATGTGGTAGAATGGTCAAAATGAGCAAGCATTTCTATATATGGCTGGCACAAGAAGATGCTTCCAATTAACATTGATCCACAATCATGCGAAAGAAAACTCAATCTTTCTGAACCTCCCTGAGAAATGACTAAAACAAATATAGTGGGTTGCTTGTCAATAAAATCTCACAGCTTTAGGTAACAAGGGCATTGCATACGGAGAATATCTGATATTTATTCCTGGGCTTGTCAATTGAGTTGTTAATACCACCCACAACAATGCTCATTAAAAAATTCTATAAAATGAAGTAATTGCTAAAAGTAAGAATATAAATTATTGAATGTATGCTTATGTCTCATGGTTATTCCTGTATCACAGGTTCTCAACTTTGCAATAATCATCAATTTTTGGAAATGTTTCAGGCAGAACTGTGGGGACAAATGGAGGCTTTCCTCTTAATGGAGGTTATGATAGCTGAGAGAGGATGTCAAAGCTAAATGCCAGAATGGAGCAGATTGAGGTATACTTGTACTGGCACATGCTTAAATATTAAAATTGCTTTCTGACTAGGCGGGGTTTTTGTTGACTGTAAAATAGATTTGCTGGATTAATTGATAATTGATTCTGTAATAGCATACCAATGCAGGTGGGATCTAAAGCAAACAGGAATACTACCTTTCTGTGTCACAAGAAGCACTCCTTGATGTTGCATCCTGTCTAGCTGATAATGCCCAAACACTGAAGAGCTGGAATTGAATAATATTTGTGAAACCTTTTGGGTTTGATGCACTGTCTTCTCACCAATTCACAAAGTCTTCTCTTTAAGTTTGATGAGAAATAATTATACAAGTTGCAGTTGACATTAGCTATATCTGTTCCGTGTGTGTGCAATATTCGTTCAGTAAGCACATTTTCTTCTGTAGCTATTCACTTCAGTTGATTGGAATATGACTTAAATTTTGTGCACATCAGGATAGATCATCTCTTAAGAAGGAACCTCATTGATAACCTCACAGTGGTGAGGTTCTCTAATCTGGTCTTTGAGCCATTATGAAGCTGAACTTAATGTGCACAGTATGCAGGTGAGTTTATGTATTTTATTAATTTGTGTTACATTCTATGATGTGGCAAACCTTCAATACACCACCCGCAATATACTGCTCAGTCACTGAAACATTGCATGAGATCATTTTGTCAGAAGACTTCCTCTCGCACACATGTTCTGGGGAACATCTATGATAATTTATTTAGAAGATCAAAATTTGGCACTAAAAAAAACCAAGATGCTTTGATTATGAGATTGCCTGATTTCTCCTTGGCTCTTCATTGTTTTCAAATTGGAATATGAAGATTCAAGAATCCAAACTCAGCTCTTGAATTCTGTGCTGAATGAAACTAGAGAACAAGGGAATTGTGCAGGGTATTTATGTGCACATAGACACATGCATTGTGCTAGTTCTTCAATCTATGTGATAGTTACTAGGGGGAGGAAATGGTGTACCATTTGCTTACACTATATTGAATTTTCTGACCATGATGAACTACATGATGCAGAGTGGAGACGTGT
>Ga0307518_10000169_pt1 | contig 48635 bp, 71 predicted proteins | sample 25_EM_MG_FD_203889 | JGI IMG/M metagenome (GOLD analysis project Ga0307518, IMG submission 203889) | Populus trichocarpa ectomycorrhiza microbial communities from riparian zone in the Pacific Northwest, United States - 25_EM | ecosystem: Host-associated > Plants > Roots > Unclassified | place... | reverse complement strand
CCGGTGGCACTCGGATCTCCTTCCAGTAATCGCAGGATTGGAACCTGTAACAATATTATTATTTGGAGTGTAACGAAGAAAAATCGCTCTTGCCTGATAGATAACACTCTTGCCCGAGGCTGTACTCGTCGACACTATTACGTGCTTTTTGTGCGATATAGCGTTGATGGCTGCAGCTTGGTGTGTGTAAAATGATTCAATCTTCCTCGAATCACGAAGTGCTTGTCGTATTTCGTCAGATAAAAGCTCATCAAGAAAGCCTGCCTTCAGCATTGAGGATTTCTTTGGTATGGATATGCTGGAGTTTACACGTGCCTTCTCTTGCTTCTCTAGCGGTAAATGTCCTGCGGTCTACAATTTGATTTCCATACTCCTCTTGTTTTTGTATTTCCGTGATTACTTCATCCACTGAAGGACGGTTTTCTAGACTAGGAACATCCATTCCCTCATGACGGGAAAAATTTGCCTTTGGGTTGACAGGAACGTGAGCCCCTGCCGCGGCCTGTAATAGCTCCACAGGATCTTCGCCCGCTGGTGTCGCAGAGAGTAACCTGGAGAGATATCAAGGGAATGACTAAGTATGAATCTTCGCCTACTCATTCACAGCACATTGGAACATTTCGTCACGTTCCTTGATCATCTTCTTAACTGTGGCAGGCGACATACTAGCTGGTGGGAGTGACAACGAAGATCTAAATGTTCTTGGGAGGTATAATATCCATAGATAGAGAGGGACATTGCATACCCCGTGCGTTGTTTCTTCCTATATGAGGTCTCCCAAAATTCAAGCACAAGAACGTGTTCGTCTTCCTCGATCCCTGGCAATTGAGAACTCGACGATCCTTGGGATTGAAGTGAGAAATCTGGATTGTTTCCGCCACTCTTCTGTTCATGCCACAGTGTTGTTGAATGTATTTCGCTGCGAGGTATATACGCGAATGCAATACGATTTGGAAGCAGAGCCCTGAGGGGCGTGTCGTGTGAGATAATGAGGAGGGGATGTGCTGTACAACTTACTTAAGTTCTGCGACTTTTGCTAATTCAAGCGGTCTGAATGGATGTACTATTAACAGTGAACAAGAGTGGACACAAGTCGGCACGTACCTCTTCAAAAGACCTTCCACAGAGGAGCGGATTGCAGGGAACGTGGTAGCTAGATTGTTTCGCGAGGAAACAAATGCAAGAACAGTGCTAACTGCCTGGAAAGCGACTATGTCAACGAGACGGTGGTGAAGAACACGTGCGACACAGTTACTTGCCTTGAACACCTGTAAAACAACACAATGTCAAACGTCAGCTTGAGGCTGAACGGAAAGACGTGCCTTGAAGAGCTAAGACAGCGACAATGAGAATACAAATAATATTTGTGAGCTGGTACATTTATATACATCACGGAAATATTCTGGCCAGCCTTCTACCGGGTCATCTTGTTTCTGTTGCCCTTGCGCTTTCGACGTCCTCAGTTTCTTCGCTCCTTTCTTTTTCGAATTCGAGGGAATGTCTTCGACTCTTCGTTTCATGCTTCCTTGCGTACTAGTATCATGGACGAGATAGCCTCAGGAAGATTAGGAGAAGTGTGACTCGACGAGACGCGATTGTCACGCATTACAATATTTGTGACATTGCTATTTTGAATTGTGGCAATTCTCAGTTTAGTAGTCTTGACTCTTCAAAGCTTCACAGCTGGTACATACGTCGCTCTGACCAGGTAGGCTCTTATCATGCGTTTGCATAGGTTGCCTTCAACCATGGTCTCAGTTCAGGATCGTTATGCGGACGTTCATCACCCGCTTTGTTCCGAAGGCTGCGCTCCCTCGGTCCAAGGTCGTGCCTCCACCTCTCACCAAGAAGCAGGAAAAAGCCATGAAAGAACCACTCATTAGTATAATGCAAAAGCGCCAGGAAGAGGCAGGGAAATCATGGCCACATAATTTGCGTATCGAACCCACATTATCGAGGAGAGTAACCGGAAACTTCCCAAAACCTCTCAGATCAAAGATGAAGAAGTTGCTGACAGAGCGATGAATCTGATTAGCATAACACCAGCACATTGGTTTAGAAAGGTGAGCTGTTCATTCATTCTTCCCATGGTTACTGCACGTCTCGCATAGGATTTCTGAGCTGGTGTCCAACTCCACCTTACCCTCTGCCCTACGTCTTAAAACAAATACATTTTACGTAGTCATAGAATTGAGGCGACCCGTGTCTTTTCGTGGAGATTGAACGGTATCGCAGGATTTCTCTGCAATTTCACTACCTTCCTTGATGACCCTCCAATAAGGTATTGATCCATACTGCCCTCCGCCGGGCGACCGCATATCCTGTGTTTTCGAAACGGTGGAGCACAATGCTTTAAGGAGAAAGGTCGACTAACATATCCGTGTCGCCGGTAAGAATAAGTACCTTGGATATCAACGCAGATATCCTGCGCAACCTTTCTGGGCTGACGTCGTGTGGAAGAGCTGCCATCATCTGGGAAAATACGCCCACGATCGATGGTGGCCGGGTCATCTCGATTCTTCGGCGATATTTCTGTACACAAGCCGATAAATCATAAGCTACGGAAGCAGTGAGCATTTGGTGAGCACATACGCCTGTTTGAATTTTTCTGTTGGTCCTGCTTTCGGCATCGTCTTCTGCTTTCTTGCCTAACGGCTCAGCTCTGAAGAGTCTGTCGAGTATAATGCTGATTTTGTTTTCTATATCATTGGCAAGAACAAGCCCTAAACAAGTGAAATCTCAGCATGGAAGCTATTACCTGCTCAGTAAGAATGCACCTTTCAACTACGCTCTTCAGTATACATGTGACTCTAGGGGAAAAAGAAAAAGAAAATACCGGAAGTAAGTTAACCCACAGTTGTCTACCTAATCTAGTGGCCAACAGACTCAGGGATACAGGTATGCGACACACAACTTCCATGGAATAAAAATCAGCCAACGATATGCAGATTATTGATTAGACCGCTACCTTGTGTAACCATCCTGATGCTCTCCCGCCATACAACACACTACATTATCTTCACGCCAGTTCTTTGTCTCAGATGTCCTAGTATTATCCTCCAGTTTTCCATACATAAGCTACTGTGGTTATTCTACCTCAGGCACTACTTCTCGGTAACAATAGTGATCTGGTTTTTTTTCTACCGCGAAGAAGTGGTCTCAGAGACCAACCATCCGCATCGCCTTTTCCCGACTTGCGATTGGTAAATCTGCCTTGATGGATGTTCCGCCGTGTTAAATACTGAAAAGAAGTACGTACTTAGCCGGCACACAACACCGTGCTGAGATGTAAAGTCGTACGACATCGCTCCCAGAACCGAGCAAGGCTCAGTACATAGCGCTACGCTTTGTTCGGGATCTCTTCCTTGCACACAGCCAGTGGTGACTAGTGACGCGCACCAAAACTGCCAATGGCATTCCAATCGATAACCCGTACGTCTCCAAGTCACATACTACTAGCGTGCTTTACAAGTTTACACCACTTTTTGTATCAGGTCGCCTTTTACCCTCTGCAATTTTTCTTGCATGCGCTGCTGTGGCGATCCAATGCCTCGTCATACGCGGTCTAATCCAAAGTCGCATAAGAAACAAATTGGATGTCATCTGTGATGACCCTCTCGAGGCTTCATCTAACCCGCTTCGTATGGCCTATACTGGCAATTTGGAAGTCGATAAGGTACTCTGCGGAATGGGAGTATTTTATCACACTGCCATGACTCCATCCTACATTCCATTCTTCCTGGAATTTACGGGCGTGATCGCGGCCATGTCCTTAATCCCGTTTGCTGAGGCAGCCCGAGATCACCGTTCTTCTTTCCTCGGCAATGGTGTACCAGGCACGGTCGGCATGCTTGCACAACTTTTGGGCCCGGGACTGGTAATGCCCCTCTATTATCTGCTCTTCGTCACAACTGGAGCGGCGGACAGGAAGCCTGGCTCTGCCGGGGGAGCCAAAATTAACCAGGGAAATGCAGAAGCACTCCTCTTCGGTCTCATGGGGTGCATCATACCCACTGCTTCCATGGTTTTGTTCCAAGACCCAACCGTCACTGCTATCTGGCAGCTATTCCCAATCATAATGGAGATTGCACAATTCTGCCATCGTATCATACGACCTCCCTCACGGCTTACCGAATCTGGCTACTATACTGTTCAGGCCACATACGCAACAGTTTTGGTTGCTTCAACGGCTATTCATATCCAATACGTCTGGCCACTTCTCAGTAACATCGACGCTCTGAAGCAGCTGTTCTTACCGTCGTTTGGATCAAGCGACCCGGGCGCAGCTCCTTTGCTCGACGGAATTTTCTATTTTTTCAAATGGGATTTTACCCTCAGCGTAGTATCGACGTACTTCCTACCCCTTTGGTTTACCGACGACTTGCTTTCATGTGTCGTGGTCATTGTCTGGTGCATTGCAACAACCATTGTACTTGGACCCGGTGCTGCCATCGCTAGCATACTGATGTGGAGGGAGGAAAAGCTGAACAGACCTGTAAAAATGGTCGAAAAGCATAATTAAACTCCCGCATTCATTTTCGTACACATGGTGTGTATTTTGGTTTGAGTAGCAGTACATGGAGAATAACGCTATGATCAATATCGATGGGTTATACAAACAGATATACAGTAAGTAGGAGAAAGTTAAATGCGGGATCCGACATTAAAGCTTTGTAACTTCACCGTTTGCCCTTGCCCTTGCCCTTCCCATTGGCCTTGGCTTTAGCAGTAGGCTTCTTTTTCGGTCTATCGTCATCTGATTGGTCTGAGCCTCCACGAACCTTCGTGTCGGTAGCTCGTTTGGAATCCGCTGAACGGGGCGTCAATCAGTACGTTCCAATCGGAGGAATAGAAAGCGGTTACATTTAGCCGCCTTTCTCTCTAATTCATCCCAGTCGTCCCCATCCTCACTTTCATCGTCGTAGGAAGCACTTCCGGACTCGTCGCTAGCATCTGAGCCATCATAACCACTACCCTCGTTGCTGCTCTCCTCGGTTGCGAAGTCGTCCGGGTCAGCCTCAAACTCAGATTCACTCTGAGATTCTTCTTCCAGATCACTCTGCAACAAGCTAAGTATCTGGCCTGGAATGGACGGGATAATAGCTTACTTCTGCACCACCGCCACCGAGGAAGCTCCATCCACCTTGCTGGAAAAAGTCATATGGACTTTCATTGATTGTCTTCATGATAGGGCCCCAGTTCAAGTTAACAGGCCCCTCGCTCATGGGAATATCGACGGAACTAAAAAAACATGAGAAACATAGAAATTCTGTCAGAGGGCGGGAGCGACTCACTCAAGCCAATTTTTTACATCATCCAGCTGCGAGCTTGGTATCGAGTTGATGTGGAGCGGTGGTTTCGTAAAATCTTTGAACACGAATACAACATCAAACTGCTTAAGGGTGAATTGGACACGCTCCAATGAGGCAATTTCAATTTCGTTGAGAGTAACAACGAGGAAGGGTGGTTCAACGAGGTGAACAAGACACTCGGTGGTCGGTTGCAAGCGGACATTGGTGCGGAAAGGAACACCGTCGAACGACAATTCGCGGAATGGAATATCGATCTCCAAGGTCTCTCCGGTCTAGACATGCCGTCAGTGGGGAAGAGCACACAAAAAAAAAAGTTACTCACAGAAGTCGAAACCGCCTCTGCCACCCGTTCTGCGAAGAGCTTGAATTCCTTATTGAGCATCTGCCTCCGTTTCCGTTCTTGCTGCTCCATCTCGATCTCATCTTCATCACCATAGCGATGCTTTCGCTTCCGATTGCCAGTCTCGTCAAATTGTACGTCAGAAGCTTCGCGGAAGAATTGAATGTCCTAGCCGTGGCGAGAATTAATGAAAGTTGCGTGATGCGAACTGAAGTAACGGCTTACATGTGCCTTTCTCTTTCCTATCATAATAGGGGCCTTCAGATGAATGTGAACGATCACAAGTAATTCTTTGTCACAGGGCTGGAAGAAGAGATGCTTGATATTGCTGAACAAGACATCTGAAATCCGAGGTCAATGTTAGATAGACGCGTTCATAAACCAATCCTACCAATTTTCTGCGAACCCATGGGAGACTGGTATCGAAGACCATTTTGGTGTATCTCGACCTCTCCAGGCAATCGCCTTCCATCTAATGCGGGTCGAACGAAGGCTTCGGGGAGCTTGTGAGGTCTCCTGCCCTTGATTTCCACCAAAACGTCTTGTTCGATAACGTCCGCCATCTCCTTCTTCTGCTGTTCCCTCTTGTTCACTTCTTTCTTCAGGTCAGTGATTTGCTTCGAGACCATGTCGAAATGATGACCGTCAGCAGAACGGAAGGTCACGGATCGAATGAATGTCGCATCGGGATCTTCAAAAGGCTGCGAAGGGTCAGTTACTCAACGTTCGCCGGATAAACGAGGCTAGCATACAGTGTCGTCCTTTTTCCCTGCAAGCTGACCGGGCGTTTGGAAATTGATGCGAAGATAAGTGAATTCGCCTTCATCATTTTTGCTGACATTTTTGATGGTATTGATGTGGAAAGGTACCGAGAAACCGTGGACAGGAAGGATGATGGTTTGGGCTTTGCAATCGACGAAAATCTAATCGCAGCTTGCCTCAGCACCAATCGAAACAAACCACAGCATAACATACTCGCAGACTTTCCGCTTCCTTGGGAAGTGCACCCTCGCCCTTGTAACTCAGGAATCGCTTCCAACCTTTTCCCTCCTTCTCCCCATGTTTAATGCCGTCTTCGGAATACTTTGCAAGCCCTTCGCGCTGAAGCGCGCCGTGCAATTCTGATTGATGCTCCCTTATTTTTGCGGTCGTTGTCTGCAGGACCTCTTCTTGAGCGGCGCTGCGCGTCTTGTTTCGCAGAATTTTACCACCTGCCGTCTTATGCTTGACGGGAGAGCCATTTTGCGGGGGCTTGGCGGGTGGGTTCTTCGCAGACTTGGCAGTAGGACCATAGTCTTGGTCCTCTGCAGAATTCAAGTAGAAAAGAGTGTCTGTGGGGGATTTGACACCATCCGTGAGGAAGGTGGCCTTGTCAGGACCAACGCGAACGGTGTCGATAAGATGCAATGCATATCTAGTGAACATATTCGGTGAACGTTGCAGGGATCCTGTTGTAGTACTTACTTCTTGCCTGTCTCGTCCGAAAGATCGGAAAATCCCAAAGACAGATTAAAGACCATGTTCGCCTTAAGACGACGTGCGTTCTTAGACGAAAGGACGTAAGCAGAGTCTCGGAATTCAATACCGATCTACTTCAAATGAGTATAAAGCGAAGCACGATGTGTAATCATACGTACTGCAGACCCGACGTTCTTGACGAAATGTTTTTCTAGCTCGGGTTTCTTTTCTTTAATGTATTCCAACGCCCGGTGGTATACTTCGCGAGCCGTGACGCCGTCCTTCATCTCTCGGACAAGCTCAGACTGCAAAGACACCAAAATGTTGTATACCTCCTCTTGTTCCTGCGAGTGATCGAGTGAGACGAGCAGACGAGCTTCAGGTAAATGCTACCTTGGAAGGATCAACGATGACGCTGCGTCCGAGGTTGGCACAGTAACTCTTGTATCGCATACCAACGGCAATGAGAATGACACCTTTGTGAGCGATGGGGTCGGAAGACGAGACTGAGGTGGACCTCAAGTCATACCCGGTGTTGGTGGATCGCGACTGGATGATCGGAGTGTAACAGAACTCCGTCGATCCCCAGTCCACCTGAATGCGGTGTGTGAGCCAATCACAAGTCCAAAAGTGAGGAAAAACGCACATCTTGAAGTCCACGACCTTTACTCCAGACCCTCATATCAGGACCCTTGGCATCGTCGCCATCTCCTGTTCCTATTCGTAATTCGATTTGACCAGCAAATTGTTCGTGTGTGATCTTAGCTTCTTTGTCCAGAATTGTCTCCAGTTTGACTATGATGTGATGCATGAGCAAAGTCGACGTCAGATTCGACGCTGTACGGATGATTTTCTACAGGTAATGGTCAATGCGTGTGAGTAGATATCCTGACGTTACGTACCAGCTCCTCTTCGTCTTTGACCGCCATATACGCGGACACCGCAGGGGCGATGTCCACTTGTTCTGGCTTTTCAGCAGCCCCAGAGATGGCCTGTTCCCAGTCCGATATTAATTTCCCCGAGTACATCTCCTTCACGAGAGTGGCGACGCGTTTGTGTGCTGTGTACGCCTGTACGAATTTGGGAAGTGCATCTGTCGGTGGTTCCTTTGCTTTGGCCAGAATGAACAGCTCTATAGGCACCGGAGGGTTTCCATCTCTGATTTGCTGTAGAAATTTTGCTTCCGGAACAGGTTGGAGTGCTGCCCGACATTACACAGCTGGTAAGTCAATACATACCTTTGTTAGCAGAACAGAGTATGAGGACCTTGTCTTTTTCAAATAATGTGAACGTTGAAGGGAACTCGTAACCCAGTAGCCATGTCTTGGAGTAGAACAGTGAGTCATGTCAAGGGGTATGGGTTGCAAGGAGGACTTACTTGAAATGCAGTGCCCTTGCGGATGGGCTCGTCCTCGCCTGCTGGGTCACCCGAGAGCAGTAGGAGTGCATCTGAGTCCGCTATTGAGCCGAATTCGTCGTTTTGAGTTGCATTCTATGAATCCGAGTTTGCATTAGGGTCAGGAATGTGTTGGGTACGTGAGTTGCTACACACGTTCCAGCCGTCGTAGACATTCTTGAGGCGGGAGTTTATAAGAGTTTTGTTGAGCTGGACTGCCATGTGAGCTGGACTGGCTCGTTGCTGGACTGCGCTGGCTTCAGGACACACGCCGTGCGGTAAACAGCAGAGCGCGCTGGTGGCGGGAAATTTATCAAACGCGTCCATTATGTAAGCAACCACACTTGTCTCTCCACCATGTCTGAGCGCAAAGGTAGGGCACCGCAATATACCACAGAGAGCGGGCACTGACACCCTTGTTGACAGTCTTGAACAAGTACTTCCCCCCCGACTTTGACCCGTCGCTTATCCCGCGAAGAAAGGGTCCAAGAAACTCCCAGCAGGTTGTCCGTCTCATGGCACCATTCTCCATGTGAGTCACTGTCATACTTGCCCTCGATCGGTGTTTCATTACCACCACCACAGGAGATGCAATACCTGCGGAGAGTACATTTACAAGGGAAAGAAATTCAATGCTCGCAAGGAAACAGTCGATGGAGAGGATTACTATGGCATCAAGATATTCCGTTTCTACATCAAATGGTGTGTGGTGTGTGGTTGTATCCATATCTATTACTAATCATCACAAAGTACACTATGTTCAGCCGAAATCACCTTCAAGACTGATCCGAAGAACACGGATTATGCAGCAGAGCATGGGGCATCTCGCAATTTCGAGCCGTGGAGGGAGGAACAGGCGGTTGAAGAAGAGGATCGTCTGGCACGATTGGAGGAAGAAGAAAACAATCCGATGAAAGCCCTGGAGAACCGCACTACAGATGCAAAACGGGAAATGGACATTCTAGACGCGCTCCAAGACATCAAAGCAAGAAATGCCCGGAACGATCGCGTAGGACAAGGAGTTGACTTGGAGGCCCGGATTACAGCGGAGGAGGTCGAGAGTGAAGAAGACAGACAGCGCAAGTTGGAAGAGGAAGAGGACGAGATGTTGGTGCGACAGGTCTTCTCCAAGGTCTCCATGCCTGCACCACCGGGACTATCGTCAGTAGCCAGTGGTTCCGGTGATATATCCAACGGGGAATCGTCATCACGCACTGTCGTTGTGAAGCGAAAAGCCGACGACATTGAACCTGATATCCGCACCCTACTCTCAGATTCTACTCGAAATTCGGTGGGCACCAAGCCTACAAGTACACCCGCCACAAAGAAACCTAAATCAGACCTCAAAAACAAATTGGGAATCAAGATTGCAAAGAAGGATAAGGTGGCTGTATAGAAGAGCGGATATACTACTAAATTATGATGCTCACTATGCCATTACGGGTCTGCTAATCGTGGAGATCTACCACGACGACTCTGCCACAACTGTGCGGCAGTGCTGCGTTGACTGAGACGCGATGGGTGTCCCTGCCTTTGTGATCTCCGACCTGGAACCCTGCACTCTCATGGATATGTCCGAAGACGTGGAGTCGACACTGCTTCAACCCCTTCAACTTCGATGAAAGGATATGACAGCCGGCATCCTTGCCCCGTTTTGTTCTATCCAATGTTCGATAAGGGGGAGTGTGGGTCATTAATACTTCGGTATCGTCTGGTATCTTCTCGTATATCGCTTCCAGAGGGAATATCACTTGGATTGTCTGTACGTAGTTGTAAGAGACATACCTTGTGCTTCTGTAGAAGAGGTATACTGAAAGGAGCCTTCAACATACATGGGGGCCGCCTTGATCAGATTAGATTCTGAATGTAGTGCAGATGTCCAATACGTCACTCACTGGGGATCCATAGATCTTCCACACTTTTCCTGATGGTGAAGTAAAATGCAAGGACTCATGTTCGAGGTAATAGAGGCCCTGAGATGCCAAGCCGCGCACCATGGCTCTCGCACGCTGAACTAACTGATTGTGATTGGCATGTGAGTCGGTCAGTTGTTTGCGCAGTAATCCGACTCGACTCACCTCTGGTTGGGGGCCATAGTATTCCAAGCACATCTTCTCGTCCAAGCAATGCTGCATACAAAGCATTACTCGGATGGTTTTCTCAAGATGCCTGGATACACTTACATCGTGGTTACCTGCTATCATGCTGTATGTATTGAATTCGACTGGATGTCATTAATCACTTGTGCTCTCACATTTTGACGGGATGTTCCAAAGACCTTAGCCAGTCAGTGGTATGAGTGAGTTGGGAGAGACTCCCAAAGCTGCTCAGATCTCCTGCATGAATTAAGACATCGCCGGGGGGGACACGGAATGTGCTCGAATGGGTGTCTGAAATGCAAACGAAGCGTGTCCAGCCTGGGCCAGGATGGGGAGGCGCTGCTTTCTCTTGGGAATCCAAGTGGATCAAGACTCGTTTGTTGTCGTTGGAATTCGTGGTCATATGGAATGAATGCAAGTGCGAGCGTCTCCCAGTCGGTTCTCGTTCCTGCATAGCAGCGGCACGGAGTCACACACTGGATCTTGCTCGACCTTTGAACAGTGCATACCAATCCCAGTGACCAAGGGCCACCCTGTCCTCAACTTGCCATCGGGTGCAGACAAAGTGCAGACACGGTCTGAGTTGCCAATAATGTTGATCTGGCTGACATATTTGATCGGTTGAAACCAAAGACAGGACAATGACTTGAACATGCCATCCAACCAAATCCTCGAGTTCTGGTCTCACGAACTCAAAGGCCGTCGCAAAGTCGGAAATATTCCCTGCATCGACGGCGACTCTGCCAGATACAATCTACCCCCAGATGTGTCCATTTTCCCAAAGACATTTCGATGCACTCTCCGGGACATTCCCAGTGACTGTCCAACCGGTTATTTTGACCCTCTGCAGCAAGGGCCTGTGAGCGATTTTGCCTTTATTCCCTACGTCGAGATACACGGTCCTTACATAGAGGAACTCGCCGTCGAGATGGGCAATCCAGGAGATGTGTACATTGCCTCACCCCCCCTAACTGCATGCATAAAAATTGGTCATGAGAAGTGGTACACTTTGATACCCGGTGTATTGGCCAAGCATCCATATTTGAAGTCCATTGCGGCAATCTTCAAGGAAGGCACTGTCGTCTGGGAGTCATTTCATTCTCCACGGTGCCCTTTGAATGCAGCTGCCCCAAAGCGCATACGACCCCCTCCGTTTCCCGCTGGACCACCTGCCGCCAAGCGGCAACGCACCGGAAATTCGATTCGCCCATCCACTCCTTCACGCCCCGTCGCTAGTCCCAAACAAGGTACATTTCAATTGTCATACCCTGCTCCGCATGCTCAATCACCATAGTCGCTATCTCAGTGCCTCCAGCCATTAACGTCAATGGTCCCGCTTTAGGTGCCAATGGTACATCACGACAACGGCTTGATGACAATGGTTTGGCACTCCTGGAAAACCGCATCGGGGCTCTTATTGCATCGAATGAAAATGCACAACTCACACAAGAAAAGCTTAAAACCGAATTGCAGGAGATGAAGGGAAAGGACGCTTGTCGAGACGGTGAACTTGCCAAGTTACGTGAAGACCTCGAGGCGGCGACATCCCGAGCGCTCACTTTGTCCGAGGAGATCAAGGTCACCCGCCTGGCCCTTGTAACTGCCGAGTCAAAGCGCGAAGAAGCGGAGAATGCGGAAGTATCGAGTCAAGCAGTGATCGATGGCCTTCGTCAGACTTTGCTTCGTGAACAGATGCAACTTCTGAAATTAAAGAGGGATCACGAAGAAGCTTGTCGTGTCCATGGACAACGTGCCGCTGAAATGCAAGACATTGTTCGCAATGCTAAAGTAGAGTTGGAACAGTCCGTCGCCGCTGAAGAAACCCTTCACAGAGAGAAAGGGCAACTGCACGAACAATTATCCATAGCAAACGCTCTGAAGGTGGCATTGGAACGTGACCTTGCACAGGAGCGTGAAATGCGTTTCGACCTCTGTGACCGGATATCGCAATTGAAAGCGGAAGTAAAGAAATTGCCCTCCGAATCAAGAAGCACGGACAATGTGGATGAACCTGTCCCAGTACGGCCAACTAATCTGGGGCAACAGCTAGAATCCTTACCTGTCGAAATCAATAACTCATTGATGCCATTGATTAAGGCAGGTATGGAGACAATGTTTTAATTCCATGGATATCCCATTTATCTGTGACTTTAGTCGCTACGAGCTTTTCAGGCGCACATAAGAAGATCGAGATTGAACGGGAAAGAGCCGAGTCAGGTATGCAATCACCATGGTTTTCCAAGTTTGCTTACGATCGCCTGTGCACTCTAGCACATAACATGTACCTTTCCGAGAAGCACGCCCATGCTGTGGCCGTCAGGAATGTGGATGAAAGAATGTGTCAAGGTTAGTGCCTAGTCAATCAATAGTGATATCCGTTGCTCAGGGGGTGATTCAGTTACTCAAGAACGAGATGCTGCTCTACAAAAAAGCGAATCGTCACAGCGTAGCCTTCTGACTCTTCGGAAACATCTAGCCCATCTCTCAATGGCTGATGTTACCCCTCTTCATGTGCAGGAATAGCTGACTCTCATGTCGATCCACATACCTATGTACATCGATGTACTACGTTATTATTTGTTGTAGCTTACGATCTGCGCTCCCTAAGGGTGTTATTTGGGTGTTATTGGTTTTGGCGAGTGGTTACTTTAGTGTCCAAGCATTTATCCTTATTGTATCACCATTTCTCCTGGAGGTTTCTCAAGAACAGTAGTAACAGGTGTTCCTGTCGTCCCAGGCTGATGGTGAAGAAAATTTCATACAGCCGTAGATTACGCTCTGCTGAGGTCAACATGCTTAATAGCAACCAATTGAGGCAAAGCAGCGTACAGGGTAGAGCGTCCAAGCTGGATTATGGTCCGTGCTTCTAGACATCTCTTGACTGTAACACGCAGTCAGACGACGCCACCGACAATCATGACCGAATGTTCTTGTTTGACATTATCACCACCTTTTGCTACATATCTGAAGAACACCCTTTTGGAATGGTTTATGGTGGAATAGCGTGGCTGGAACGTACCTGGTTCTCGTCCATTCGACAGCGGCCAAAGAAATCTCACCACGTCCTTTATCATGCGTGTAAGATTCTAACGATCGTCTACGTAGTTGCCGATTGATGATGTCGAAGTCGACGTAGACTACGTCGTCAGTAAGAGATACCAATGACCAGTAGTGGCAGTAGGTTTGCAGTCAATAAGTAGTCCCTCAGTAGCGAGTGGTTTGGGAACTACAGACCAGACAAAGTGGCCTCGTTGTCAGGGATGTGAACCCCAATCGCAGCAGTAGACCTAGGATCTGCTCCATGTTATTAGAACGCCCCCAAGTCTGAATCGACGAGAAGATAGTACCTGAGTACCTGCTCAAGCCTCTGAAAGCGGTTTTTGCTTTTACCTTGCCTGTGTCAATGAACCTTTAATTGAGACTTTCGCCCTGCTTCTACAGAAAACCCAACGATTCTACAGTTTCTAGTCCATCGATAATCGCCTGGGACTGCAACAGTTTCACCCCTGTTCACGAATTTCATAACTGCCTGATGGGTGGACACAGGTGGAGTGACTCTACAACTGGAGTCTGGAGGTGGCTCTTGGAGAACAAAATCAGCCGTGTCTGAATCTGGCTAGTGGTTCATGGGAGGCTTTCTGCACGGAGCGCGGATGTGGGTGCACGAAAATGAAATGAAACGTTCTCACTGACCTGCCGTGACGTGCGTAGTCAGCAAATCTATTCCATTTGCACAAATCGCATACAGGAGCAACGACTCGACAATCGATGCGAGACCATCCCTTCCATGCTTTGTGGAATGGCTCTAGACAATGGGATCTGCAACCCCAAGACAACCTAGACCATATCAACTCTTTGACCGTCACGCCCACAGCGACATTTAGGAATCCTGGAATCATGATGGTTTCAATCATGGGATGCCAATCCGTATGACCAGCCCAATCATACCGTATCATCACATTTCTATCCGGAATTGATACACGATCCCCATGCCTCTGTTCTGGGGGCAGATTCGCTCTCTGCGGAACTACATCCGACAAGCGAACCAAACCTTGGTATTCCTAAGAATGCTTGCAGGTAGGCATCATAAGCATTCTTATATGACCATGGCGTTCAAGGCTGAAGCTCGAACGTTGTGAACCACGAACCCTAGCAAGGCGCCAATATTTTAGCCGACGACATTGCTTGTGTCGAACTTTCTGCAGATTCTCAGATCGCAATCATCCTTATCGCCATTGCTACCGGGACACGATGTTCGCGATTACATCCCAAAGTACGGGAACTATGGGCCCGAATGACTGGGGGGAATGACCTCAAATGATATCTGGCTTTGGGTGGACGGAGATGAAGAGTCGCTTCGAAACCACTTCAGTCCTACCTCCTTCAAGGATCACTTTACCCGTGAGGTTCATGAAGTCGATTGGATGGATGGACAGTCGGCACTGCGTCGACGTATCAATCAGTCACGACACCCACGTAACAATGCTGGAAATCTTCCGGAAGCGCAACAGAGGGATCTCCGATCTGAGCGCAGAACATGCGGACAAGTTGTATCGTGCGATCGTGCACCATAACGAAGAGCATGCTGACGTGCTTACATTGTCCGATCTCCTTCGATCGATCATACCAGTGAGACTTACAACCAGACTTACAGACATTATTCTCACCCATTATAATCTAAACACTGCAACTAACGGATATACTAACATAAAATGGAAGGAGTATTATCACCGAGGGGATAATTCCATGTCTTTGCGTGGACAGGGTTAGAGTATGCAAGACTGAGACCGAGACCGACCCGCGCGGTAAGAGTAATAAACAGGGCTGGCACAAAGACGATGAGAAGTTGGCGGCCGCTATGCCATGCCCGTGGTGCCACCTTGAAACAATAGAAGAAAGCACATAAGGAGGTTAAAAGAGAATCGCAAGAACATGTTCCTTCATCCGGTAGTTCCAAGTGCCGGTTGATGTGGTAAATTCAGATTCGAAAACTTGGGGTATCCTTCAAACCGTCTTCCATTTATCCGTCTTCCATTTTCCTCCTAAACTTCGCATCCCCGATCTCAATAATTGGTCCAGAACCAATCTCAGCTTCTGTACCGGTCATTCTTGTCCTTCCACGACCAGCACAACCCGAAGGGACCACGCTCTGCATCAGGGTTGCCTGGCTAAGTCCGAGCCCTTGTGCAGATTGAAACTTTGCGCAATTCCGAGTCGATAACCATGGTCAGCAACCCACCATGATGCAAGAGAAACCCACACTGTACTCGCGCACCTCTACCCCATAACATCTGGCCAATCACTGACGCATCTGTACCCAAGCACCCCTCTGTGATGCCTGCCTAAATTCTACATGAGTTTCTCATCGGCGGTCAGAGCTTCATCTGCATGTAGGATCGCTGTGTGCACATCAAAGAACGACGCCGTGCATAGCTCTTCATGCCCTGGATGATGAGCCACAAGAACAACGTGTTCCCGTGCATGGGAACCATGAGAATGGGTATGGCTGCTAGGATCGTACACTTGCGGGACGCAGAAGTTGTCTTCGGGCGCGCGTCGCTTAACATCAGGAGCATGCAGGAAGAAAGTGACAGGTGTCGGAAAAACTGTGCCACTTACTTACGAGGTGCTGGCCCGGTACAACCCAGAAGATCTCTGCCCAAACTCCACCGGCCGCGTGGACACCCAGTATCCAGACTCGAGGGGTCTGTCTCGTTAGTGAGAAAGCAGAGGTCATCGTGGGTGCCTTTAGCACGATTCGATGTTCAGGTGATCATGGAGTAGTCCGAGAAGTCAAGCACATAACTGGTGATAAAGTCGTACAGATGCTCACCAGTGCGGTATGATAGAAATATCCGACGACCCATCCTTCACCCATGCATCAATGGCCAGGCCAGGGTCCCGTCAACCGCGTGGGCAAGTTCGTGAACCACAATATTCCCAGCTTGCATGTCACCAGCACGAAACACACCATAGCGAAGGCGGGCAAGTTAGATTTCCACTGTGTCCCGCCTATGATAAAGTGAGATAGCAATTGGTTGTGCAAGGTGGCAGACGAGGTTGATAATATCTTTGACTGAGCCCTGGCCTGGCACTCGGCCAGCGTGGGGCTAGATGTCGGCATGGAAGATGACAGGGTTACACTCAGAAGGAACAATTGTCTTTCATCGAGTCTTCAAACAAGTTGGCCTACAAAATAGGGTGATTAAAGCTCTCACCGCGATAGTTTCTGTCGTGGTCGTAGCGTTAACCGAGTGGTGTTAATAAACCAGTTACGTCTTCAATCTTCAGATAGAGAAGTAGTAGGGTGAGCAAGAGCGACTTCCAGTAAGACAAATGTCCAATGCCAAATGGGAAATACCACGGTACAGCGGTAACCTGATGGAATCGGCCCAAACCTTGACTTACTTGGCCCTTCCTACCCAAATCTCAATTGCTTTCCCGCCAGCTCCCTTTACCTCCGTTACCTGCTCCAAGTTAATATCAGCTTCTTGCGCCATGTCCCATAGCGTCCGCTCCGCTGCATCGCGTTCTTCGTGTCCCATCACTATCAATGGTGAATGGCCATTGCGTTTAGACCTCGAGAATTGGATGAGACGCGAAAGCGTGTTAATCAGAGCAGAGAATGATGCCGTATTCGCCTTGGTCTTCGTTTCCTGGATCTGGCCACAGGTATCGATCTCACTGTTCTGCATTGTCATCTAAATGTTATATGAACTACCAGTAAATCATAGAACCGGTACTACGCATGATGTCAACCTTGCTTCGAGTTCGAAGCGTACTTTGGAAGATGGTCAAGAGAGTAGACCAAAGTGAGTCAAGTTCAAGAAGACCATGACGCCAACCAACTTTTCTGGTGCACAACCATGATTATACCCTCTGCAAATACACCGACACTGAATGTCCGTGATATCAGTAGAATTCTATGTACAAGTAAACCAAACGGAAAACGGAATTCATGGATGTGTTCAAAAACCTGCAAAACACCCAGATTGACGCATAAACGATCACCACCAGTAGTCCAGCCTGTGCCGACTCCTTCACGACGAGACCAAGTTGAGCAAGTTCTGGTGGGACTGGTGGAGGCTGGTGGATGGGTTGGTGGTCTGGTGCAGAGACAGGAGCGTTGATATGGGCACTGTACACCCGCACTCTGACCCACCGCGGTCCTTATCGACTTGGAACCATACAACTGCAACATAGTCTGATCCACTGCCGACTGTTGCTGCTTGCTGCGATTCAGGAGCAGGTCTAGCCTTCCTTCCTACGTTGACTTTGTCATCTGTCGTTTCATAGGGGTCTGTGGCAGCGTGCCAACCTAATAAGACCCATCGGAAGTTGACCCGAGACGAAGGGGACGAGTAGACTAACCGCCGCAGAAAGCACATACATATGTATGTCCATGAGTGCTCAATTAGTAGTAAGTCCTTATAGGTTATCGCGCAGGTCTGCCTCCCACTTCCTCTCTCGTATCGACTCGTCCTTGGATGAAATTGCACTGGTAAGTAGCTCCCACGAACGTATGAATCTATTCCATTCACATATCAAAAAACCAGTAGCAAAGCATAGAGCATAGGAAGATAACATTGTGCAGACAAATTATAATGTGCATGACTATGACACACGAAGTTCCAGGTGATTCAGACCGCAATAAGAGCACCGACTGAAAAGTGAACAGTCGACAGGTCTACCTTCGACCCAAGCCACTTAGGCCCCACACCACCCGCCTCTGCAAAAACCACAATTTGCCCAGCACCGATAGGAAGAAATTTCGTAGTGTTATCTTACTGATAGGCAGCCACCAGGTCACGTTTTCCTCTTTGATTCCAGCAATGGAGAGGATGCGCTTCGTGAATGCGATAACCTCGAGTGCGCGCGATCGCCGCTCTGCCGCGAACGAGGTAAGAATGGTATCAGCGTCCGAGAGCGGTTCCGTTTCAGCGGCTTTGATGTGTTTCGTGAGGGCTTCACCAAGGAAGATTGCATCTCGCAGACCGAGGTTCATGCCCTGTCCGCCAAAGGGAGAATGGATGTGAGCAGCATCCCCGACGAGGAGGATAGCAGCTCCTTGAGCATCCGTCAAGTCGCCAGCGGGGAGGCGGGTAAAGAAGGTGTCGGCGATGGCAGAGTGTGTCCGGAAGCGAGAGCACCAGACGACATCCTTTATGTGGACGGATTTACCACTGGGGTTGACGGAAGGGTCAGACGAGAATTCGATTGGGCCATAGTTGTCCACAAGGTTCTGCATATACTCCTTCGAAAGTAAACGTGGAATATCTCCAGGTACACCGGCCCCTATCCTAAATATTCTTCCTTTTACGGTTTGCCCTGTTGCTGCGGAGAGGTATTCATTGAATGTGGAGGGAAGAGCAGCACAGACGAAGAAATTCCTTGGACTCATTATTCCTCTAGTTACGAATCCATCCAGACTTTCATCATCAAAGGTAACATCGGCTTGCGCCATCTGTGCCAGCGTAGTCATATGGTTGCCACTTTTCGGGTCCATGAAGTTGATACCGGCAATGGTGCGAATCTAAACAATATATAAATCGGCGACCGTGCGAAGATAACGCCGACGTACCGTTGAACGTGCCCCATCTGCAGCGACAACACATTTAACTGTAATTACTTGGCCGTCTTCAAAAGTAACATCTACAAGTTTGGCATCAATTTGGTTCGGCTTCATACTGACGACTCTGTAAGGGCGATGTACGGTGATTCCGAAGCTCACAAGCTTTTGTCCGAGGATATGTTCTGTGAGTGTCTGAGGGACAATAAGGCCATAGGGATGCCTCGTGTACGGAGTTAAATGTTCGAATGGAAACTGTGCGATTATAGTGGTACGAGTTGCTTGTGTGAAAAAAGGCAATTTGTCACCTTTAGATACAAATTCGTCGCCACAGCCTATCGTGTCTAACGCCTGTATGAAACCTGTGTCAGAGAAGCAATGGATAATTCACAATGGAGCATTCACCTCTATTGTAGCAGCATGTACAAGAAGGGCACGAGAGCTGTTTTCTCCTTTAGTTATAGCATCCACGATGACGAAGTCCCAAAATCCATGGTGGATAAGGGACAGGGCAGCAGCCAGACCAGTTGGACCAGCTCCAACGATCAACGTGCAAGCACTCGAGGGGAGCGACATGTGTGAAGTCCTGAATTGAGAAACTTTGTGGAGCGAGGATGTTGGGGTGGTCAGTATCAAACGATGGGCTACATATCCTGCGGCATACCTGTACTTGACCTAACCAGATTCGGGTCAGTGAGCCCATCAAGACACGGCAGTGCGCAAGCGTTCATAAAGTTGGGTGTAATAATCACGCTGACTAGTATTCAGACAAGCCGCCGAGCACATAAAATACCTTGGTCCACGTTAACACTCGACAGCACCTGATACGAACGGTCAGACTGATTATTGTCGCATGCTGGAGCTCCGACAGGTCCAGACTCCAGGTGGGCTCAATTTCCTCTACGTACCTTTAGTGATGCTTTCGCCAGATCATTAGTCTCCGCTCTCCAATAATGGCACCTGCTTTGGAAGTCGGGCTCCAACGTGACTCGGGCTGTTTACTGAGCAGCGCAGTACGACGAGAGAATTTCCACTGATTCTCATCATTTCAATAGCTCGAAGATGAAGTTAACGCCGGCATCAAACTTGGAAGTGATACGTATGGGTTTCGGCAAGTAGTCCACTTCACGTTTAGAACTCAGCCAGATCGATATCTAAGTTGCAACTCACCGCACCGTAAGTTTCGAGATTTCACTCTAAAGGTCGTACACAGCGCTTTTCATCATTGCTGAGGATAACCGAAAATTCCCGTGATCTGGTAGGGTAGTTCACCACTTCCACATGTTGCGTAGTTCCTATTGTCTTGTCTGACGGTGCTTCCAGTCTAAAATCCCATTGTAAGCAGCCTTGTTCCTGGACTTCGCGACTGGCACGGTGGGTTGTGTCCCAGTAACTGGACCATTGCCTTTGCTCGATTCAACTTGAATGATATTTCTCAGGTTGCTCGCCCAGGTATTCATCCTACAACGCAACTCATTGACATATTACATGGTATTTGAACTGACAAACGAAATCTGATGTGTCCAATAAAAGTCTTGATATCACTTCTCAAAGCTCCAGTGCAACCCATCAGAGTCCATGGCAAACACTCAAATACCGAAGTTCCCAGTGTTCACGCCACCCTCCAGTCACCGTCTCAATAGAGATGGTTCAGCACTTCAGCTTTCCATTATGGTATGTAATGCATGTGGCTGTAATGTGGTCAAGGCCGCGTCCTACATAGGGTCTACGGAGGACTTACCCAGGTTAATAGTGTTGGTGTACTGATCTTCTTGTGGTGGAATCAGACACCTGCATTGAAAACTGAGGTTACCCGGGTACTCGTCGTATGGAAAACAACCACAATTCTCCAAGCTATTATCTCCTCTGCAACGTTCAAAACTGAGGGTGAGTGGTGACTGACCAAACGCAAGTCACGTACTTGTGGGTGCATTGAATTTCGTATGTAGTGGGGTTCACCTCGATGCATTTGTTCAAGTCGACGCTCGCTTGGACTGTTGAGCCATTTTGAAGCTTGCAGGTCCCAACCAGCGAATTCCCCTGCATGTAGAAGTTGTTGCAGAATGTAGTCATATCACCATTACCAGCGATGCTGAGGGTGGAGAATGCAGTGAGGGCGAGAAATACACCGGCGAAATGCATGGCTTCCGAGTGTGGAATCAGCTAATTCTACATTACGCCTTTTATCCCCGCTGCTATGCGCGCTACGTCTTGCGCACACACAATCTACTGCCTAGAACTAGATAATCTACCCCCGCATGGGATCATGGGATCAGGCTATGCGACATCATCTATATTTGCTTGACAATGACATCTAATGCATATGAACACCGGCATCATCTCCTTTGGCCCTCAAGGCCTCACATATGGCGCCATCTCGTTTTCTCGTTTAATAGCACTTAGGGTTGTTAAGCGCACGGGTCTTGAACATCGCGACAGGTGTCAAGTACCGATCCGCATCGACGGTGGACGGTCTCTTCAACTTATGGAGGTGGGGGCATAGAAGAGGAATTTCACACTTGCTGGTACTCGTTTAGTGTGACAGGCCCCAGACCCAATTTTTGGGTGATCTTGTCATCGACCACGAGCGCTTTACGGCTGATTGGAAGGTTCGAAGGTGCCCCTGGCTTGCACCGCTTAATACCCATGACCTTGATGGGAGGCGTCGTATCCTCGTAGAAACTCCGAAATACATACACTGATCAAACGCGGCCTCCTGAGCCCGTCACTGTAGGCTGCGTGAGCGTTGTGATCAACTTGTTCAGTGGAGAGAACTCGACAAGGGAAACTCACGGTGTATCATGGACCCATTGCAGCACAGGGATGCCAGAGCGACAGGTGGCACCCGAGTCCTGTGAGACTGACATGCTCATCCGGCAAATGTCCAATAGAGCACGCAGATTGGCTAGATAACAAGGAGCTACTACAAGGGTACACCACAAGTACACCATGAACTGATTGGCACGATGTCCACATCTCAAGCTAAGCGTATTTGCCAGATTATCAAGGTGTGTCATCACTGTGCATCCGACAACGTCGTGGACCCTTATAGCACCCCTAGCTCAAACGAGAATATGAGGAGGAATATAACCAGCTCCATGCGGACGTCTGGCCAGGTGTCCTCGCAGCCCTGGCAAGGCATAACATCTCAGGCTACTCTATCAACCACTACCCGCCATTACAACTATTGATCGCGACATTCAAGTATACCGGAGATGACTTTGAGAAGGACATGAAGGCGATCAAGGAGAATGAGGAGACACAGAGGTGGTGGAAGGTGACAGATGAGATGCAGGAGAGCTTCAATGAAGGAGCGACTGGAAGTGGGAAGGAAATTCCCTGGTGGACGGTGAGTAGAGCTATGTGTTGCGTTAATCCTCACTAAAATTGCGTGGTGCAATAGGATGTGGAAGAGGTATTCCGGTTCGAAGGGGGAACGACGGTCATGCAACGGCCATAGAACGGTTTATTTATGACTTCCTTCTAGGCTGCTTGGGTCGCATCACGGGTAAATAGTGCCAGCTCTACCTCCAGAGTGCACTGGACACTATTAGTATCGCGAGAAATCACCTGCGTTCACGCGTGACGCGCCGGAGACGAACGATCAATATATTTCAATGCGATGCCGATGTGCTGGTTTCCACTTGTGCATCAATAATGATGTTGACTACATGTCCATGCGTACCATTGGCGATGTCCGAATGTGTAGAAACATGGAAGGTCACCATGGCCTCCATCCCTATTGCAATGTCTACTTAGTATCACTTGTATGCTTCGAGGCAATTATATCTACTTAGTCTCTTAGTGTGATCTTGTACCAACTAACTCAGTAGTTTACTCCTTAGTGACTACCTATGGCTATATAGTGTCCGAATTGTGCAATGTCGCCCCAAAGTCGCGCAGGGGTCACGCATGGTCACCGAAAAAAGTCGCGCATCACTATATATTTGTGTTTGTTTTTGTTACAGACGGAGCGTGACGTCATACAGATCTACCCGTTACTAACATATATCGTACATAAACAAGATGTTTGGTGACAGCCCTTTTCCAGTGCTCAAGTACTGGTAAAACCGATGAACTGGTCAAGCCAACGTCAGAGAAGGATAATTTGCATGTATAGAAAAAAGGAACCTGGCGAAGTCGATCCATTATCACCGGTACCATGTACGTGTCAGCCGCCAGGTTTAATTGTGCTTATCCCAAAGTGAGCCTACGCAAGTTATCAATCATTAATGACCACTTACATTACAACGACCGTTTAAGCAATTCTTGTAGCAGCATTCCGAGCCCTTCGTACACGCTTTATCTTCAGCTTTGCAGCTCGGTCCTCGCCCACGAGAGTCGAGAAGTTCCGCATTTGGGCTGATAGCAACACTAAGGCCGATGCCGGCGAAAGATGCAATAAGAAGAGAAAGCAGTGCGAGACGCATAGTAGATTGGTATGTTTGAATTAATCTGAGTTGGATGGAGCCTACACCATCATCTTATACCTCTCGTTTGTTTGGAAACCTCGGTGAACCAAAGCCGTAAACACAGGGAATAGAAGTTCATTCACGGTTGGATATCTGGCTGATTGAATAGCATCAACATCAACTCCACCCAACCTGACGGTCGTCCAGTGCCAGCCCTCGGGCCCTCGGGCCAAAAGAGTGGTATTGTTCTTATTCCGTCGACATCACAGTTCATCACAGTTAGATCCTGGAGCGAGATCTCTCAGTATGAAGACAGCCTCTTCGACCCGCATCTCCAACACATTCAACTTCTCTCTCCTCTTCTCCCATTCCATCACTATGTCTCGTTCTCTCCGAGAGAGCAGATTCTCATCTTGCGCTACATCAGTCCGTTCACGCTTCTCTAAGACAGCCTTAACGATTGGCTCTTCTTGCTCTGCTTGTCGTCGTGCGCTAATATTGAATAATGTCTTGTAAAGGCTGCCCAACAGCGTAGAATACGCTCTGTTGAGGTCAACATGCCTAGAGAATTATCAGCTTTACAGCGACAAGTTGAGGCGAGACAACCCACCAAAGGTAGAACGTCCGAGTTGGATTATGGTCGGCGCTCTTAGGGACCTCTTGGGTGGATATCAAGGAGTCAGACGACATCGCCGACAATAACGGCCGGACGTCCTTGTTTGCCATCATCGCCACTTTCGCAATCTGAGTGATATCCTCATGGAATGGTTTTATAACAACAAGGCGCGGCAGGAGCGTACCTGCTTTTCATCCATTTTGCCAACATCTAGCAACAGCCGGAGAATCCTCACGGCGTCCTCACCATGCCGCTCACGCGCCACGGATTCCAACACTCGCCTGCGTAGTCGCCGATTGATGATATCGAACTCCACGTAGACTTTGTTATCAGCGAGGGATACAAATAATGCGGCACGACCAGCGGTAGTGGGGTTGTCGACACTTGCCATCAATGTCAAGTAGTCCTTTACTAGGGAAGCATTTGAAGGCCTTTTTGAATTAGAAACGAGCCCCGAGGCAAGATCCTCATCGTCGGGGATGTGCATTGCAATCGCCGCAGTAGAGCTAGGGTCTGCTCAATGTCATTGGAAGGCTCGCCATTCTGAATCGGTAATAACGGAGTACCTGAGCGAGCCTCCGAGAGCGATTTTTGCTTTACTTCAGTGGCCTTTAAGGTTGCTCTTATAACGCAGGCTGCGCCTCGATTGAACCGTTCTTCGACCGCCGTTTCAATGAGCTTCACCAAAGGTCAGTTGGAGGGAAGAGGAGCACTGTCAATGCAAACCTTGTTGCGTATATGCACGTCAAATTTCTCGAAATTGACTCGGAAATAGATGTCATCCTTCCGGCGATGAGAACACTGTGGGTAGAATAATAGAAACACAGAACTTACGTCCACCACGTCGTCTATCACATTCTTCTACGCCATAATGAAAAGACTATTATCAACTACTGGGCCACCATCATATTTAGAATTAGAATTCTCACTTTTGACGACTTATGGCTCAGTTGGTCTTTTGGTTTGCGTTTCTGGGAGTTACTGAATGGTCAGCACAATTTTCGGGATGACCGATGAACATGAAACATACCAATCCGACTTTTTCCGCCTCTTCCTCTTCCCTTTTGAGCCGGGCATCTGCCGTCTCCTTCGCTTCGCGCAGCTCCCGTGCAGTAGGAAGCCCGCTCAGCTTAGCCTTTTCGTCGGCTTCGTATTTTAACCGCTTGTCCCGTGGCGACTGATGTGACAGCACTGTAGATGGCTTGAGGTATGCTTCAGATACTAGTTTGTATAAAGACTGGGAGTACAAGCTGGTATCTGACCAGCAGTCAGGATGAATTCGTTCGGCAGAACGGACAAACAGACTTTTGGGGTCATAGATCGATAGTCGTGAAATGACGTCTGGTGGGCGGAGCTTGCCATGATCTAGTATAAGTTGTACAATATCCGAGGCCTGTAGTGGGGCATCCTGAGCCTTGTTTCTACTGAGGGTATAGTAGCACACGCACTGTGTTTCCGAATAAATACTCTGCTAGCCGAATGTACCGTCCAAATCTCAATCTCATGAGACATTCCATTGTGTTAAACTCCAGGACTTCTCCCTCGTCTTCCGTTTGGGCGTGCCATAAAATGTTCTGTTGGACAAGCACAAGTATCGCAGTGCGCACTGTTCGTGGTTTCATTCTAGTATATCGTACAATTTGCGAGAATGACAACCGCCCCCTGTGGAGCAGGACTGTTGCGACATTCTGTCGAACGGTAAGATAGGTACACCCAATGACAATCGGATTCTCACTGCTGTGAATGGACCGAAGTGCGAGTGGATGGTTTGGACGCACAAGCGGGATGTATCTGCATCTGCCATGGGAAGCGTGGATAGCGACTATCGCAACGATGAGAACTGCCGAGGCAATGACATGCAAGATGCTTGAGGTGACTCAAGGGAGGCGTGACAGTAAACGTTTTGTCGCATCCCACCCAAATGGACTATTCCGAACGACCATCAAATTGAAGTCCGACTACTGCAATGCCAGCTACAGCAGACATGATCCTGAGACACCCCCACTGAGTGACAACACAGTTGATATGTAAGACTTATGCTACGGAATGTATCTGTCCGCAAGATCCGGTCCAGCATCTTCTCCATCGTCCAGTCGATAGCTTCTCAGTCAGCTTCTCTCCGACTTGCCATACGAGTCGCGCTGTAAAGTTAGTACAGTACAATGCAGGAAATAAAATATTGGAACAAGTATGATAGAAAATGACTTAGCCTTGAATGCCCAGTGGAAAGAAGTCGAAAGAAGTCGAAAGATGAGTGGTCGATGCGATCAAGGTGAATGCGAGATAAGTTAGGTACGGTATCATGTCTCCGTCGCGAGGGGTTGGTGCAACGATCGGTGGGTGGGTAAGTATTCCTCACCCAACGCGAGGTCTTTTGGACTCTAAACACAGTAAGCAAACGCTACTGAAGTATAAGGGATCACATGCTACGAACCTGGTGTACTGGGAAGCTCCTGCACGGGATCTTCATCAACCTCTTCATAACCCCTCTTATACGAGGCTTTGCTGGAAAGCGTAGCAGAGCTTTCGTTTGAGATAGTATCAGGATCTGGCCAATCTCCCTCGGCGTCGGCATCATCGTCCCATCCCCACTCATCGCCATCCGCCTGAGACGTATGGTGATCGCTCACGGCAGTTTGGGGGTTAAGAATATCTAATCAGGACAGTAAGCATAACCTCTGGATTATGAAATATATAGTATACCAGCTTCATAGCCATGGTCAACAGTAGCATTTGGCTCCTCTGTGGAAGCGAATTTCGCACCTGGTTGCGCGGTACATTCACCTTGAATATCTAACATATAGATGAGAAAGAGTGATGGGCAGCTGAAAGTCTGATATATACTCACCCTTTTCAGATTGATACGAAGATCCATCGTCATATTCCTCGATTTCTGCCCGAGACGTATCGTCGTGTTCTAGGCAAATGGGGAACGCTTTACCACTAAAATACGGCGAAAAGTGGCTATGCATACCGGTAGGTAGATTCTGTGTCTGCTGGTTAGGTGAGTCTTTTGGAAGTAGGGGCGCGCGAAGCGGTAATGGAGGAATTGCATCAGGGCCAGAATCAGCGAGGACCGTCTTGGGCTCATTGACATCCGCAGATTTGTCATCGCCTTCGCCCACTTCCTCTGCTTCATACTGGCTCGTATCGTCGAACTGTGAGTTCCCGTGTACATCGTCCTGCAACCCCTCCCCGTCATGGGCATCGTATTCCTCTGGCAGAGAATCTGGATAATCTGCCTGCTCACCACCAGACTTGTAATATTCAGCAACGGTTGTCGCAGCGTGGTCCGTATCAGCTGAGTCGTGTGCATGGTCGACATCCTGGACCTCTTCGGCGCTAGTATCAGTATCCCTAACAGCAACTCGAGCTCCTTCGTGGGCCTCTCCGTTTTCGAGTGCCTGCTGCGTCTCATTGTCCACAGCATGATAATCACTGTCCACTTTTGATTGTGGAATAGCTCCTGTCAAGATGGACAGCGGTGAGCGTGAGCTGCCATCATAATCGGGGACTTCGGTTTGTCGGTTGGCCAATTGGTCTTCGTCCTCTACCGCATGTGAAGGGGTTTCCTCTTCATTTTTGAAGCTGGCTCCGTGACCCTGTTGCAGGTCGCCGGTTTTTGGGTTCTCTTGATCTGTAAATCCATGAGTGAGGGGCACAAAGTACGAATAGGAGTAGCACGAACCACTAGATTGTTCACCTTCTACAATAGGAACTGATAAGTTGAGTCGCTGGATCTGTTCATGCAGAGTGTAATAACGGAAAATGAACCGAGGGGTGGTGGCAAAAAGTCGCAATCGTAAAGGTCCTGCAAAGTCAGATCCATCGTGTAAAATGTTGAGATCATGTAAACTAATCTCGCGTGAGTGGACATTATCCTACAGAAAATAAACGTTAGCATGGAATATATTCACGGATAGTCACACTGACCTCAGAAATTGCCAGTTGAAGGTCATAAGCTTCGAGGACGAGCTCGCCTTCGAAACTGTGAGGAATCTGGGAAAGAAGGCCCTCATCCTGACGGAAAGCATCGAAGACGTTACTTAAAGGCTCGTAGTACAGTGTTGGACTGCTCTCCAAGAGAAGATGGTAACCAGTAGCTGCGCTAGCCCCATCTGCACGAGACGATAGGCTTCCCGGTCTAGACTCCCGCAAAGGCTGATTGAATAAGCAGCAGTGTGGCTCAGCTGAAGACCCAACAGACAAAAGCACAACTGGGGGAGGGTCAATATATACGCCCTCTGATATTGACACTCCAAGGGAATTATCAACCCCCTCTGGCTGAGTAGGGTCCTCTGCAACGGAGTGACTTGTACCATCAGCTCCTTGAGGAATGACGTGTGAAGCGGATTCTGCGTGCAGAACATCCGAATCCAACGGTTGATATTGATGCTCCTCAGCCAAGGCTTCAAGATAGGCGTGCGAGTCATGACTTTCATCTAAAGGAACAGCGGTTTCGATCTGTTCCTCGCGGCCAACGTCAAGCTGTGGGGATCCTCGAAGTGGATTCTGCTGAGGGACGATATCTGGAAGGGGTTGCTCGATAAACCCTATGCCTTGACCGACAACGTCCTCATGGTGAGAGGAGTCTTGGGACGCCTCTAGGGGTTCCTCGGCAGCACTAGATGCCGCGAGTTCACGGAACTCTGCTTGCACGTCTGCAGAAGAGGTGTGTTGTGGAGACAACAATTTTGAATCAGGTGCATCGGATACTATGTGTTCAGGATGTGCTAGAGATACCTCATTATTTTCGTGCTCGTTCAGAGTTGTCACAGGGGGGACCAAAGTGTCTTCTGGGATGTCGGGAATGGAGGAACCAGAAGGATCATGTTGAATCGATGGGTCCACCAATGGATGCAGGAGTGGCGATTCGAGGACTGGAAGTGGAGAATGGGCAATGGAGACGTCATAAACTTCAACGTCAAGTGGCTCAGTAGCACCAACGTCGGCTGTTTCGTCGACCATTTCATACTCCAGGTGATCCGCCCTATATTCCTCCATATCCACTTCCACGCTGCGATCCTCTCCATATGCCTCATCGTGGTCCATCGATGCCTCGGGGTAGAATTCTGAAGATACCATGACGTTCATTGGAACGTCGAAGTCGTGTTGAAAGTCAAGCATCTGTGCATCGTATAAATCAAGTAGTGGTGAGGTCGACATTGCGACTGCAATGAGCGACGGTCGTTCTCCGTACGGTTGGTAATGGAGAAGAAAGTTCAGTCAGTGCGGAGCCTGTCAGCTTTCGTGTTTAGGGCAGGCACATGGCCCGTGCGAGTCCTATGTTATGTAATGGACCTACCAATTAGGTTACTACCACGCTGGTGTATTCAACTACAGTCTACAAATGGCCTCGCAAAGAGACGTGGATGTCCTTGTACGGAGGTCAATGACAAAGGCATATGAGCTATTCTCCTTACTTACCCCTCCAGCATACATTGCCTTCGTTCTTGCACGTAAAGGCCGGGGCCATCTCTCAGTAAACCGTTTCTTACGTGCAACGTGGGTTGGAAGTGCAGTAGGTGAGATCTCACAGTCCTCACGCGTGGCTTGTGGTTTAAGCCCCCGTAGGATGTGTCGGGGGTGGTGGATTTGAGTATATTCGTTCTGCTAAAGAAAGCGAAGCTACCTTGAGAAACAGACGAATGCGCGACGCGTATGATGTGTGTTACATTTGCACTGTCGTCCCCTGGGTGCTTATCCTTTTCTTAGACCGCGTCGTTAAGAGCCGATGACCATGCTACAATAGGAGCCCTGTTATTCGCAGTGCTTACTCCCGCCCTTCTTTGGAAAAGAGCGAGTATACCGAATTGTGAGCATCTGAAATCTTCTGGTTTTCCAGGTTCACTTATTCCCACAATAGTGATATTGGGAGGTGCTGGTATTGGCACCGCAGTAGGCCTCCTCACACACTATGGACGGACCATAACAGGAGACCCGGCACCCAAGATCCAGATAACAGAAATATCAGTCTCGCCATAGACTAGGGCCACTTCAGCCTCTTCGCTCAGTCTTTGTCATCAGTGTAGTTGCCCAGATCACAGTTAAACGCAACGAAAAACCTTTGTTTGATGATACAGCATAAGTTCTACATGATATCTTATGCATTACGCATTTGACCTCGCTTCGTCTTTCAATCTCCCATCTACCACTGGACGAATCACCAGTAAATCCTCGTGGAAATTTGTGGAAGGCCCAGAACTATTCACTTCACCCCCACGACGGACCTTCGCTCCCTGGAAACAGTCGACGTCACTCATGTCCTCTCTTGCAGTGACATTTATATGATCCGCGTAATGGGCGTTAGAGCGCAACTGGTTCAAAACACCTGACAGGGCGTTTTTCCACTTCCTCGCAATCGCCGACTTGTTATCACCCGCATGTCGTTTCCTATGTTCAACTTCTCTGGCGATTATGCTGTTCGTGTTGCTGTGCCGAAAGCCTGCTCCCTCGGAGGTGAGACGCAAGCGAGCCATCCTGTTTACGAAACGAGAGCCTGCGATGTCACCGCTGGTGAGTTGGACCCTAATAACCAACGCCTTCGTCACATACCAAGAAGGTACTTCCTCACTAGCGCACTCATGAGTTGGCCGTTTTCTTCATCAATTAGGTATTTTCCATCGGTAAGCGCAGTGTATCCATCGTGCCCTTCAGCCAAATACTGTCTCGTCATGATTGTGTATGTCCTTCCGGATTTCTCGCGCTTGACTTCCTCCCCATCCACAAGAACAGGCTTCCCAGAGCTGCTGCCGTCACTTTGCGAACCAAGAGTTTCTTTCAATAACCAAATGCCTAAGACACGTTGACCTGCCGGTCGGCGAGAGTCCCAGGAGACTCGAAATCCAGAGATCACCGGGAAGCGTCTGATATGATATATCAACGTCGACCTTGTCGCATTTGTGCCACAAATAACAAACCCTTCTTGTGCTGGAAATTTGGATAGAGCCGCTTCCAGCGCATCCCATAACTTTTCTCCATCCAATTCAATTACCACCACTGGGTCTTGAAAAGGTAAAATCTCGAGGATATTTCCAATCGTGACTTCGCCTTAATTAATGTCAGTGGTCTGCTGATGGGATCGTGGTGCATGATTCACCAGGAGGATATATGGAATCCCCTCGCAATGTTCCAGCACAGATAAGGACACCGTCGGAACCCTTGCCGAAGCTGGTGCAAAGTGCGTCGTCATATGCGTGCCTTAGGATATCAGCAACCCAGTTTGCTGCTGCCGCCTGGTAACAAGAATTAAGAGTGGCTGAGCTGCGACACAATCTAAAGGAACTACTTCATCTGTTCTCAGCAAACTAGAGCGGAAGTTTAGCTCAACCTCCGTCATACACACCGGCGCCTTGAGTGTGTCCGATACGGACGAAAGAATAGAATTGAGGATGGTTTTGAGTCTGTCAGAAGATGGGATATCTGGCGTGACATTGTGGCGCTTGCCTAAATGCATCTACAGTTAGTAAATAATTTTTAACAACGCTGGTACGAACCATGTACGGCCTTGATCACTTTGCGCCTGATACTACCTTCGGGTGCATCTTCTAGCTCAAGGGTAAGTTCGCTTAGATACCTAAAATCCATTCCACTTTTTACAACCAACACATCACCGCGGTCATCCCTGGCGCCGAGAGGAGACTCATCTGATGGACTATATCCCTCCCAGGATGACACACCCCTGGACGCGAAGTAGAGATGGTCATGGCCACCTAAGATAATATCCGCGCCGTGCAATGAGAAAATCGGAGATGTGCTCTGCGCAGATGGTGACAAGGAAAGTAGATCCTTGGCAAGTTGAATGTCCTGCACAGAAGTCAGTAAGAGGAATCCCGTCAAGGTGGATGCGATTACATTGGGAAGCCTGTTCAGACAATCGATTCAGTCCACAGTAGACTTCATTATGTAATTGCAACCCACCGACAGTGAGTCAAGGCAATAATCAAGTCGCAGCGGTATTCGCCATCTGGATTGCGCAACATTTCCGACAGCTCCCTGCCTGTGTCTGACATGCTCTTGAACTTGAAATTTTGAGGCCAGGATGACACCGTAGCAATCCAATCCCTGGTCATGACCGCAATTACCAATCAGTCCCAGCGTTCATTAAGAAATGGGCATTCAGACAGACTGTTCTACAAGTCCGATAATCCCAACTCGTACACCTGCCCGCTCGATCACCTGAAACTGGTGCAGGTGTTCGGGAACTCGGTTCGTGTTTTCGTCAATGATGTTACTCAATATCCATGGCTTGAAGACGTTAGTAGTCGAACAGCATACAAGGAAGATTCTGACTAACGAATTTACAATCTTGAACGAGCTTCGAAAGATGCGGATATCCTGATTGGCAAATCAGCTTATCGGATAATCATTATGACGAGAGGTTCAGACCAAAATCGAAATCGTGGTTTCCTGTGCGGATACGCCATCGTCATCAAGGAAGGCCGACTACTATCTGATATAGTGCTGACCTGTCAATGCTACCTCTGGTGCAAGTTCATTCATTACGGGAACCTAGACCAGTCTTGTGAGCCGAATAGATTCATCATGTTTATCCGAACGTACCAAATGACTGCCTCTGGTGACTGTACTCTCTACGGACGGAGAGAATAGGTCCCCAGAGAAGAGGGAAAGGCCATCGCGTGTACCATCTGATCGATCTTTCCAGCCACTACGAATGGTGTTCAACAGGGAAGCAAATTGGGAGACATCGATGGTTTCTGCAGAATTTGCGGAAAACTTTAGAGGAGTTACACGATAAACGTCATTCCAGTGTACAATAGACAACTTGGCCATGGCTGGGATGGAAGCGAACAATGTTGCAGCGGAAAGAAACTTTACTGCAATCATGATCATGCCCATCGTTGTTCAGGGGCGGCAGGCACCGAAAAAGGAAGGACATGTGAGTGACGTGAAGGCTAGGCACTCCAAGGTTGAAAAGGGTGACAACTCCAGGTTCCAGTGATACTGATCGACGAAGCAGCATAGCATTGCAACTCATAAAATTACAGCGAAGTTAAACTGTGTATCCGTTGACAATCATTATTGGACAGAAATGCTGAGCATTGAGACGCACCATCAAGAAAGCAAGAAATCACCGCGAACGTGACAACAGCAGCATGCTGGCGCAAGTGAAGCCTGCTATGAACGTCAGGACTGTCGGCATAGCAGTGCTGACCGTAGGGATAGAAATGGGCAAGTGCCGTTGTATGCCCAGACCCCTGAGACGTGGTACAGTGTCATTCTCCCAACCTTCGTCCAGTAACTTGTTCATAGTCTGCTCATCCATCTGTGCAAGTTCTTCGATCCGCAAGGAGTTGCACACATCCACCATCCATTTCATCCTTCGCTTGCTCACTTCCCCGCCTACACCTGGTGCCCGTTCCTTGAGCATTGCCCGTAGTTTCCCCACCTTCTCGATGGCATCCCCTGTGTGCTCCGGCAAACTCTTTTCAATCTTTCTCTTGATGATATTCGCCAGCTTGGGACTCTGTCCGTTGGTGGATATCATGATCTGTAATGGACCGTCGCGAATCTGTGAGCCAAAGTAGAAGTCGCATGACTCTGGGATATCTGCGACGTTGACAGGGATTTTGAGATCCCTACACAGACTACAAATGACGCGTGACTGGTCGACGTCGTCAATTGCGGTCAGGACCATGTCGACGCCGGCAAGATCTTCTGTACCGCCAAAGACACGGTCGTGGTACGTTATTTGGTAAGGACCAGCAATGAACTGCTTGGTGAGAGGATGCAAGCCGGTGCTCGGACAAATGATGGTGACACGCGCATCAGCAGCAAGGACAGATTCGAGGCGGCTGGAGGCAACATCTCCCCCACCAACGATGAGGACGTGCTTGTCCTTCAGTTGCCATGCTACGAGAAGTGACCCTCCGGGTGAAACCATGGCTCAGTTGGCGTGACTACGTCACCGTGGGGTAACTCAGTGATAGAGACGAGTGTTCGGAGGCGACCGTCGGTGCAGTTTGGCAATGGATGAAACACTGGCGCAGCGGTTTATGTATGTCTAGTAATTGCAAGAATGAGCAATTGTCTTGTGATTGAAACGGCCCGGGACACAAACATCGTGACAACAAAGCAACAATGTAGTCAAACTCAACTGGGCTCTTTTCGTCCGTCTTACTCGGACCACTCGTGTTGCTCGTCGTCGCGTCCGACGCCTCTGCGTCCTGACACTCTTTTCCCTCCCCCTTCCTTCGTTATCACTCTCGGACAAGCTCGGTTGGTGTAGCACCCGCCTGCATCAGTTGTTACCGCGTTATTTTCATCCGAACACCATCTTTGCATTACAGCTCCGTCATACCGTACCGCAAGAATTCATCACCTCGGCTATATAAAAGCCCTCCACGATACGCTATTGATTCCTCAGGTCTGCAGCGCAGCTCCTCGACGTTGACCGGACGTTAGTAAACCCAAGCCTGGTGCTTCTGCTCTTGCTTCTGCTCTCTGAGAGAGCAGTATCTCAACTTCCTTATGATGTTATCCAAACGCCTTATTGCCGCGTGGGCAATATTCGACCTGTGCTTAATGGGAGCAGGCATCCTATCTCTCGTTCTTTCCTTCGTCTGGCAAGAGGACGATCTCCTTCGCAATCTTACCTTCAGCACCTTTGACCTTACTAGTAAGTGTTTGACATTATGTAACTATCCCCCGCTTATTGCCACAACAATTTTCAGTCGGCGGAATCCTGGGTATCGTTCTACTTGCGACATCTCTGTTGTCTGCCTTCCTCATTATTCTTCGCGGAAGAAGACCCCTTGTCATCATAAACTGGCTCCTACTACTAGATGCCGTTGCAATCCTCTTTGTTGCCACGTTCATCTGGATGTACACACTACATGAGCGGAAAAACTACCATGCAGTGTTTAGTCGGCAGAGCGATGCGACCAAAATACAAATCCAGGATACGGTACGCTGTTTTGGGTGAGGCCATATAACCTTTACTCAAGCCCCTTCCCGACAACCAACAGCTGCGATGTTGTGGCTATTTTAATGCCATGGACGAGGTTGCCTTTGGTGGCAATTTCTGTCCCGATCAAGCGGCTGCTATCGTTGCCAATAGCTTTTGTGTCACACCAATTGTCAAGTTTGCTGACTCAGTGCTCAACAACGTCTTCAGGTAGCTGACTTGCTGCGTGCCGTTGTTAGGTTACTGACCAGAATTGCAGCACCGTCTATGGATTCATGGCGATAATCGTTGGACTTTTTCTCTCGACGATGTGTATAATAAAAAAGGTTAGATCTCCGGATCCGCTTTAAATGTGACATGCTCATTGCAATGACAGAGGCAAGAAGCTGAACGATTCGAAAGGATTGACGCCAAACGAGGTGGCCGTGGGTTAGTATGATATTTTATGTCACTGGTCTATTGGAACTGCATGCGACGGCCACTTCAACATTGTACTTATATTTTAGTTTTGAAAGGGCCGGTTCCAATTGTATTTGTTAATTTTCCAGGTGCACCATATGTATCAATTATCATCATTGTATCATGTGGTCTCTGTTTTGTACCTTGCCTTGTACTGTTGAGTCGACTGCGGTCATCAGTGCTTGTAACGACCCTCTTTTGCTCTAACTCTATATGTAATGGACAAAGGCTACCACTGCTTCCGAGTCACTTACTAATTCTCTTGATCACAATCCGTGCAATGCCTAAAGCGCACAAAAAAAAGGTTCCCGTCACTTTTGACAGAACAAACGTTGCATCCTCAGGTAGAAATCCACACACAACGCGAACCATAATTCGACGATTCCATGTACTGCTGAAGAGGCAAGAGCAGCTGAAACGCGAACCCTCTACTACCTCACATGCGTCAGAATTGAAAGAGATAGAGAAGGGGATCGAAGAAATGGGCGGACTTGCTGCGTATCAGCATATGTCAGATATCGGTCAGGGTAACGACCGGGGAGGAGGAAGCGAGAAAGTTCTCATAAAATGGCTTACGGATATGGGCTTTTCGAAACCTCATGGCACACCAAATCGGAGGCGGTGGGTTTTCTTTATCCACCGCGGTGTCATTGACAAACTCAAGTGCAACGTAGCTTACTCGAAGTCGGAGCATTGAAGCCAGATAACTATGCTTCGTGTTCATCCTGGATAGATGTGACCCCTATCGACCTCAGAAGTCGGCACACTGCAATACGCGAACAAGACTTCTTGGAGATGGATGTGGACGAGAACCAGGGGAGGTGGGACATCGTTAGTCTCAGCTTAGTGGTCAATTTCGTCCCCGAACCAAGAGATAGAGGTACGTGCAGTCCCGGCGTGGAGATTACAGGTTCCAGAGGTTGTCTGTACTAGGTCGGATGCTCTGCCTTGCGCATACCTTCCTTCGTGAATCGGGTCTGTTGTTCCTCGTGGTGAGTTCTTACCCTCTCGAATTCCAACTGGGTCGCTCATTTGACGAGAAGTTACCCCTGCCATGCGTCGAGAATTCTCGCTACCTTACATTCGAACTGCTCCAGTCACTTATGGCGACAATCGGTTTTGTCGAGACTCACAAGAAATGGAAGCAGGGAGGGAAGATGGCTTACTGGTTGTATAGGAAGGTAGAAAAGGACACCCGTTCTGATCCTAGTCCTTTCCGCAAGAGGACTATGTGCAGACAGGGAAGCTCGAGGAATAATTTTGTCATTCTTGTGCAGGAAGAATGAACATAGGAAAAGCGTGGCAACTGTTAAACGTCATGGTGCAATGTAGGGGTAACAATGTTTATTGTCTTCCTCTGTCGAAAATGTGGTCCTCCAGTACTGCAGGATTGGTAACTGCGGTACCTGACCGGGATTATTGGCCGACGACTCCGTCCCTCTCATGTCGAGGGCGCTGGTTGGTTAAGAAAGTAAGGGTAATTGCGGCGGCACTGAATTTTGCCTTCAGCAAAACTGAATTAAGGTATGACACTTCCAACTTGCCCTGATCAGTCAATGACCTGATGACAGGATGAGAAGCTGTATATCTGGGTGTTGGTTTGATGGACACTCTGTCCGACCAAAAGGCCTCATTGTCAGTTCATTGACATTGTCTGATAGTCACGGTCTTGTCATGGACGACCCCTCGACCTCGTTCCCCAATCTTGCGGTGTATTTTAATTACTTTGATCCTTGTATTGCATTTGAATATGAGGTGACGAGGTTTATCTATATTACCACGCTGGGTGAGTCATTTGTCCACCATCCACATGATTACTTCGGTGAGTGACATATGATCCCCAGGCTATGGTGCCTTCCTCTTCCTCTGGATAGTTGACATTGGCATCTCGTGCTTACTCTTCGTTGCCATCGAGATCATCCCGGTAGTACCTTTGACCGAGGTGCTGTCAACCAAGAATGCAGAGGTTGCCACGAGTGCTTTCTCCAAGCCCTGTGGGCGGTCAATTCAAATTGGCGAGAGTGATACGATAGTGCAGATCGGAACTACCAGACCTCATGTGTAACTACGAGAGTTATTTCACTCTTTGACACAAACGGAACACCTGCAGGCCGAGAGGATGTGTCCTTTCACGATCGACAAGCCTGTCAAACTGCAAAAGTATTATGTACAAGATCCGATACTAGAGAGGTGCACACAGACCCATTTGCAAGTGATATGTATAGAGGCCTGGGGGCTATAATTCCTGTTTTCGTACAGATTGCATTACGTTCGGTGAGAGGAACCATATTCGAGAGTAACAACCTTCACCATGATCCCTCGTTTGGTGATACGCACTTCCGTAGCGTACAGCTTGTGGACAAGTACAAGATTGTCTAACCCAACAGCATTTGCTTTACCTTCCAGAGTCAACTTGGCATACCGTTGTTCCAGGACATACACGGCACATACTGGGGCATGTACCCGGTCAAGCAATGCGGCTGCACATGCCCGAAAGTTCGCTATAGCAACGCTTCTTACTCTGGGCGTCGTAGGCTACTATGCGCTGCAGAGGTGCGTTCATGGCAGTCTGCTAAGGGCACTACGGATGTTCTACCCACACAAAACCTAGTCCTAGTTCGGGTGCAGATACTAATAAAATGGGCGCCCGTACCCAGAACTTAGCTGTACCCCTTGAATCGGACTCGGACCTGAACTCTGCACTGAATGGATTCCCTGAATCCAGTGTTACACTAGCAGCCACGTATGGTACACCCGACGACGTCCAGAAGGCAATTGAAGAGCTGCGACTGGCTTTCCCCGACAAGCATCGCGTCAGCACTGATCCTAATGTGCTCAAACTCCACGGTTCCTCAGAGAACTCTTACCACCCATCCTCCGCACACTCGGTCGTGGTTCAAGTGAAGAGCACCGAAGATGTTGTAAAGGTCGTCAACATTTCGCGCAAGTATAGGCTCCCCATTATTCCATACAGTGGCGCGACCAGTTTGGAGGGTCATTTCAGCGGGGTGGGTTCAATGCGATATTTTATTTGACTTCCGTTATAATATCTCATACGAGCAGCATCCCTCGGGTAGTATATGTCTTGACCTGTCAGCAATGGACAAGATACTTGAAATCAATGGTGAGTATTATGGTTTGGACTTTTCCCTCCGGTGCTCTTCTTACTGTTCAGAGGCCGATGGGGACCTAATATGCCAGGCGGGTGCACGGTGGGAAGACATAAATAATACCCTCAAGGAGAAAGGAATTCCATTATTCTTTCCTGTGAGCGCATTGTTTGCAATGAACATGATATATTTACACTAAGTCATGGCCAGCTTGATCCTGGTCCGGGGGCTGTAAGTACTGATATCATAAAAGCCCGGATGAGGTCTAAGTACCATTGAAGACCATTGGCGGCATGGTTGGGACTGGGTGTTCTGGAAGTAAGTAGCACTCTTCCCGGCTATACCCACGTTCTAAGCCATATAGCAAATGCTGTCAGATATGGAACAGCGAAGGCAGAATGGTTTCTCAATCTTGTGTGTGGCTGTTGTTCAGATGCCATCTTACAACTCATTTCCTAGACTGTCGTCCTGCCTTCTGGGAAAGTCATCAAGACGCGCAGAAGAGCTCGTAAATCTGCTGCAGGATTCGATACCACCAAACTTTTCATAGGAGCAGAGGGGACCTTGGGCATCGTCACGGAAGGTTAGGGCATATCTTTACGCGATGAGTTCTGCTATAACACGCAAAAAAGCCACACTCCGTCTCGCGCCTCGCATTCCAACCCAAGTGGCCATGGCGCAGTTCCCGAACGTGGGGATGGCCGTCAGTGCCGCAAGCGAAATACTAAAGACGCCCCATGGGTCCCACATACGTGCGTTCACTTTGACGCCAATCCTTCTCCGGCTTACAATGTAATGAAGAATGCGTGGAGCTCCTGGATGACAACAGTGAGTTTCAGCTTTGTGTCCTTGAATGAGCACGCTCAGCTCTCGAGCTATATAGTGATGTCTGCTATTAACGTTGGCGGTCTTATTGAGCGTCCCTACCCTGTACAAGATACCCTCTTCTTTAAGTTCCAGGGGTCGCCTGCGTCTGTCGCGGAAACTTCTAAAGCGGTACAGGAGATAGTGAAAAGGCACGAAAGTAGCCGTTTCGAATTTGCATCCACGGATGAAGAAGCCGAGGAAATTTGGCAAAACAGGAAGTATGCATTGATGTCCACCTTTGCAGCCCATCCCGGCATGAAGTGCTGGACAACGGATGTGTGGTGGGTGTGATCTCCTTCATTCTCCATACACGCATTGACACGATGGCAGCGTGCCAATGTCAAAGCTGCCCCAGCTGGTATACGAGACCAAGGAAGACCTAGCAACAGCCGGTCTTAAATCTACGATCGTTGGTCATGTCGGGGATGGTGAACATTTTAATTTGTTAGCAAATAATCCCTTCGTATCTTAACAGATTACATTCAGGGAATTTCCATGCACTTATTCTTTTTAAAGATGAAAAAGAGTTGCAGTCGGTGGGTGCTGCGGTCCATAGACTTGTGCATCGAGCAATCACCATGGATGGGACCTGTAGGTTGATATTTGCGAGCTTTGGTGTTTTGCTAATGTTGTCAACATCAGGCACTGGGGAACATGGCGTCGGTGTTGGGAAGACTCAATACCTGGTAGAAGAACTTGGGGATGGTACAGTGGAACTGATGAAAATAGTGAAGCGTGCTGTCGACCCCCTAAACCTCTTCAATCCCGGCAAGGTGAGCTATAGCTGTTGTCTGTGAGGAAGTAACTCAGTTTTACATCTATGTAGTTGTATCCGGGAACTCCCAAAGAGACCAGGCATACTTCATAGGTTAGTTTGGTCAGACTCCGTTCTAGGAGGAAAGGTTTTTTGGCCATCGCTCAGTTGGCTCCCGTAGTATCAATGAAAGAGTGGAGTACCAAACCGAGGTGAAGCAAAGTGGGATAAGAAAGGCACATAAAGGTTATGCTCGAAATGAGGTCCAATCCATGCGCCGTGAACGTGAACCCCAACCATCTCGCGGTGAGCACAGCGCCAGTTCCCTGAGTCTTGAGAAGGTCTACTTTCACGCTACTGGCCGCCGAGAAGTTTTCCCGTGATCAAATACTGGTACCCGGTCCATATAGGGCTATGTAACACCCGACGGAACAAACCTTCTGATATCATGATCTCACCTTTACTGCTGCCGGAACGAGGCAGTTTGTTATCAAAACATTCAGGCGTCTTATATGCACTGCAGTGACGAGCGGCCTCCATTGGCGAAAATGACTACCATGGAGGCTGTCCAATGCTAAGCTTCGAGTCAAGCGACTTCTGAGTCAGATGATATGACACGTGACTCCCCCATCCGAATTGAACTGCACTGAGTTTGTGTGTCTTCTCTCCACGACGTCTCACCACTCTTAGACATTTTATACACATATTCTATTCACATACAAGATGAGCAACACAGAGTGGGATACCAAAACCGTCATCGGTTACAAGGCTAAGAAGGAGAAGGTCGCCAGGAATACCTCTGACTTGAATGGTGAGTGGAGTGTTACTCTTCGGACGCAAGGTCTATTTGCTGATTCCCTACTTCTGCGTAGCTGTGAGCAGAATGAGTTGTCTACTGTTGAATGTATCTGATGTATATGTCAGGCGAGGAGAACAGGCGCCGTCGTTTCGACGGATAAGAAGGTTACCGCTGGTGGGAACAAGGCTCATAGTGGTGTGCAGTGACGTATACTCCCTCCAGTTGCGAATTTGACCTCCCTATAGGTCCAGATCACCAACGTATAGCCAAACTTGACCGGGAAAATGAAGTTGCTCCGCCTCCGAAGGTCAACCCTTCCGTTGGCAAGGTATGTTTAGGTGCTTGGTCGGGATTATCATGCTCTCACGAGCGGTGTCCGTTCATAGGCTATCCAGACTGCGCGCATGGAGAAGAACATGACTCAGAAGGATCTGGCTCAGAAGACCAACGAAAAGCCTTCGGTTATTCAGGACTACGAGTCTGGCAAGGCTATCCCTAACCCTCAGATCCTTGGAAAATTTGAGAGGATCCTGGGAGTCAAGCTACGTGGTAGGTTATCAGTCATTCACAATTTACTATCCGCTGAGCGCATGAAATAGGTGCAGAGATTGGGAAGAAAATGGAGGGGCCGAAGAAGTCTTAATCGGTCCCTCCATAGACACTGGCTTCACCAATGTTGTCCTGCTGTGAATTTGCCTTACACCTACTTTTATCATCGTAGACTTCGCACCATGTAATGCATCCTTTTTCAATATGTAATATCATTGTTACATGGAGCAGGGCATGAAAATACACAAGTGGTGAGTTACGTCGTACCTTGTTCATCAGGGGCCCCCTACCGTCAAAATAAGAAAGGGCAAAGCATAAATGAAAAACAACTCATACATATGTGATATAGTCTTGGCTTTCGCATGCCTTGTACTCTTTCAGTAGTTCTTCTGCAGTGGCTCTGGTAGTCCAGGGATAAACCAGCGAACGTAAACAGAGGGAACACACCCACCGTGCATCATCAAATTCTTCAAGTCCATTCTCAAACATCTTCTCTTTCTTGTACTGCTCCAAGAAGGCATTGCGCTTCCGAAGTCGATCAAACTGGTCTAACATACGCTTGAAAAGCTATAACATACTTAATGCCCTGGACCTCTGGATGTCAGAAGACCTGCTCACCGAAGCAATGCTCGTGTGGTTGGCAAGCATGAGTCCGCTGACACGGTGGTTGGTTGTGATATATGGGGAGCGGCGTGTCAAAGCCACTTGTATTGATGCCGGTCCCCAAGGTATGAAGTTGGCCAGTTGACGTTCTCTTATACGCAGAAGCGATTGATGTACCTTGTGATGATCACCTAAGTCCTTATTCTCTACTCATTGGGGGAATACTCACATCAGTGGGGTCTACGTCTCCCTGAATGATATTTAAGATGGAAATGTAGCACGCGCTTTTACTCGGCGTTGTGGAGACCATGCGGTTCTTGGGTTGCAGGAGACGACGCATGACATCAAGTACAGTGGTCCGCCTGATTGGCTTGGCCTGAATGGTCGTGTTGAAGAAAGAAACAGCGTAATGCATAGACATAACTGACCTTGTCGATTTGGTCACTTGTAAACGGGGTATATGATGTCATAAGGAAATGACATCGAGGTGTGGGGATTAAGGATGCGATTATCCCGACAAGATCGTTATTCATATATCCAGGATATCGCAACGTCTGCGTGCTGGCCGCCATAACCGTTGATACCTGGAAGCTAAAATGAATACTGAGCCGCACGACGAAAGTTCATAATGGGACGAACAAGCTGATTTGTCTGATCGAACGATGGTGTTTGAACGTGGAGTCTGTCGGCTGAGATGCGCGCCAACGCGCCATTGTCCAGGACGACGACAGAATCAGCGTGGTTGGTTAGCCGCTTGAGGGTCAACAGAGAGTTATAAGGTTGGACCACCACGTCTCCTTCTTGTGCGTTTGGGAAGACAGAGTATGTCTGTATAAGTTTCTTGGGAAATCGATCGTTCAATCGTTCGAGAAGAAAGGACCCAAAGCCCGAACCAGTCCCACCGGCTATCGAATGCATGAGCATAAAACCCTGCAAGCCTGTCAAGCCACTTTAATCAGAGTAGATTACTGGAAGAAGCGAACCTCCAATGAATCGCTTCCTTCCGCCTCTCTGTCTATCATTTCCATGACTTCCTCGTACAGTCTTTCCCCTGATGCATACCCGTGCGCCCAGTTGTTCCCGGCACCACCCCCATCTTTGGACATGAAGATGTTTTCAGGGTTGTACAAGTTGGCCCACGGGGAACTGAGGATATTGTTTATGACCTGCAGTGATATATCGTTTTGTCAATTGGGACCACAGCATGAACGACAGAACACGTACACGGGGCTCCAGATCCACCAGGATAGCGCGGGGTATATAGTGCTCATCATCGGCTTGGTAGAAGAACACGTCTTTACGATCGCCACCCTCCGTCGCCCATTCCTCGAGGATGCCCTCTTTGTTGATGCCATGTTCAGCACACAGGCGCTGCCAGTAAACGGCGCCCACTGCACTCAGTATTATGAGAACCGTATCGTCCAAGTGCACCGGTATCTACGCACTCTGGTTTCCACATTGTCCAAGTTGTAAGGTCACAATTTCGCGAGGCATGATGAACGCGGCCGAAACGCGTCGCGATTATATTCACACAAGGAAACCATACTAAAGTCAGCCAACACCTCTTCACGGCCACCTCTCTGCGACTATAGCAACCAATCTCAGTGGATCGGAATTGGCGTCCAGCCTTATAGTGAGCTGGAGCACCCAGCGCAGCCGAACATTCAAATTAGTGATTGACGAGTACTCCCTTCACCAGTCCCTCAACATCCGTCTACCCAGACCATCATGCAGCTGCTGATCCCAACCGTTGTGCCATCGCAGCCAATAGTAGTACCGATGTGGCCAGTCCTTGAGTGGGATGAACTCTCAAAGACTGGCCACATCATTCATACAACGGGCGACATGGGCGAAAATTCAGCACAAAGCGCTACCAGCCATGCGTTATCGCCCTGGAATTTCTCAATGAGTAAGTCGGTCGTTCTCCTTCCATCCGGCTGTCTTGATTCACCACTTATCATTTCACCCACATTCTAGATTCCACGGGAATGAGAAAGATTTCTACAAGGCCTGCGGCAGCGCTATCGCTAAAGGACACAAAGCTGCTCAAAATGATCTTGGAAGCACGGAAACTGCATCGCGGCGATGGGGAGCGCCGCCGCCTCGTCACAAATGAACCTCATGACAATTCTCTAACGGAGTAATTTGAGCAGCAGCCATGCCATTTCGTTCAATGTCGTTTGTCACCATATGCAGGCGTCATTTTTCTTTCCTCCCTCATCATTTTACATCCGGGACATTCATAACACGCACACCGCGTACGCTGCCTCTTAAATATTTCTACTTGGCATTTTAATGTTGACTTTTTCAAGGTATATCTACATGTTCTGACCAGGTGGCTCTTAGTGTGCACCTAGTTTACTCTCCCTGTAAACGATGCTACTGACGAGCATTCGCGTTGCGTGAGATAAGGAGTACATACTGTTTCGAGGAATGCCTAATTTTGTAACAACTGCAGCAATACGCCGTGACTTACATACCGTATATGCCATACTGCCTGACTTTCATTCGCACCACTTTGGTCACACGCGACTTTCTTCCGCTAAAAGCTCGTTTCGACGTTCACAACACTTTCCCAAGTTCCAAGGCAGAAAATCGACGGTAACAAATTCCATGCCTTCTTCCTGCACTGCTCATACTCGCGCTTCAACGCAAGAACACACTCACCACAGAATCTGCTATCCCACTCCGTGTCCCAAGTGGCGAATGGATCAGAAGGGTGTGTGGTGACGCAGTACCACAGGGCGCACTGCTTGTTCCTGCAAGACCATCGCGAATTGAAGAACATAGAGCGTTCTTGTTTGGGACTCAAAAGTCCCTCGAACGCACTATATGCCAGCGCTGACCGCTTATCTCTTCCGATGATACACGCTCGTTGGTTAGTGGCATCCAGCTTGTACACTGTCCCCTCCCACGTGTATCCGTCGATGATCTCCTCGATCGTCGCAGACTGTGAGCAGACGTAGCGTGCAACAGGGAGAAGCGTCGTGATCCCCACTTCATGTGCGATATTGAGAAGCTGGAAGTCGAGCGGGTCGCGCCCAGCGAGGCGATGACGCTGCATACGCCCGAGAGGGGAGGAAGGTAGCTTCGAGGGATAACACTCTTTTAAACGAACGCATGCTTCGTTGAACAGCGTGCGAATTTCATATTTCTTCCCAAGGCGGAGGAAGGCCGTAGCTGTCGCAATGGACATTGGTTGGTTGGGGTCGTACGCAGAGCTGGATATCCAATTGATGTGTACCGGTCGGGGTCGGTATCGGTGTCATTATTGATCAGAGAGCACGCACAATCCATAATAAAGCGCCTTCAGCACGCATTGAAGGTCCACCGCCGAATCTTGTACTTCCACCACAGGACAGCCTTGCACTGTGGCCGTTTGGTCCTTATCTGGATCAGGAGATTGGGGCAACGAGAACATATCTTTGAAAAACGGAGAATGGGCAGAAAGCATCCCACGATGGACTTTGAACTGTTTATCCTCAGCTGCGAGGACTACGTTTCCGTCATCAAACCACAGTTCATCGGAGGTGCGTTCAGGGGATGTTTCCTTGGAGGACATGAAGACGATGAGAGATGGGAGTGACGATCCACGGCTTGATAAGGATACGTTTCCGGCGTTTGTCGATTACTATCAATGGGCCGACGAGCGACTAGCACCACATAGGGAAAGATCAAGTTCACTGCAGATCATTGGTACAGGCTTCTAGATCCAGAAGCAAAGCTCTATGATTTCCGGGTGCTGCATGGACGCATACCTCGTGAGCGCTCGGGGGCCAATCCATACAAAGGCCCATTCAAGCAGTACACTCTATCATAGGGCCAAGCGCACTCAGAGACTTCAGGTGAATGGCAATCGAGTAGGAAGCGAATAGTCAAGTGCCAGTTGGCACTTCGGAGGTCAGTTTTGTGACACGGGCCTATTGTGGGAGAGGCGTAGCTGAGTGGGAGTCGGCTGGGTGGTGTGTCCACCACCACAGGGGGAATTTACACAAGCATTAGTAATCTCAGTGAGTCAGCCTCAGGATTATTGGCATCCGGGAGCTGAATGGAGTTCGTCGAGGAGGTACCGCTATCTCCTGGACGAGCTCCATTGCTACGAAACCGACTAACACCCTGGCACCAACATTGCGGGAAGCTGATGCCTCGTTTTCTGGTGAGGCACTTCGCATGCATCGCTGACGGCAGATGCTAGCTGCGCTGCATTCGGCTGTAATGAAAATGCAGTTGCGATGTTGGAAGACAAAGGTATATGCGCCAAATAATCAATGACCTGAGTAACGTGATCCAGGAGGCCCTTGTGCCTCATACTGTGTCGCCTTGGGACGCAAAGGATGTTCATGCAGTTTGTGAGTGCATGCTCGCACGGTGCACCTCATTACAACTGCAAAAGTTCGCGGAAAATGTAAAAACTAAGTTTGACCTACATAATAGTTGTCACGAGAGTGAGGGTCGAGGTGGTACTCATCATTGTCGCGCGTGCGTGCGTGCATGCATGGTGCGTGTCGTTGTCGTGTGTGCGTGCGTGTCATGGCTACCGTCGTCGCGTTATGCCAGTGGACATGAATGGAGCACTAGCACTAGTAATACCAGCTACTAACACTAACTACTAAATGTGTCTAGGGCCGCTTCTGGGGTCCTTCCGGCAGTTCCCATGGGACGAAATTGCGCTTTCCGCGACCTCAGCTGTAACTTGTTCGAGGTATTTCTACATGTCACGACCAGCTGACCCTTAGTGTGCACCTAGTTTAACTTTCCCTGTAGTGTTCTACAAACGTTGCTATGAGCATTCGTGTCGCCAGCGTTTGATCCGTCATCACTACATAGTTCATCCGCACTACTTTGGTAACACGAGACTTTCCTCCACTAAAAGCTCGTTTCGCCGTTCGCGACATCCTCCCAATTTCCAAGGCAAAAAACGGATGGTAACAAACTCCATGCCTTCTTCCTACACTGCTCATACTCGCGCTTCAACCCAGCAGCACACTCACCACAGAATTTGCTATCCCAATCCGTGTCCCACGTGGCGAATGGATCAGAAGAGTCCATTAGTATTATGGCGAAGTACCACAGGAGGCACTTCTCAAGACTCCCAGTGCAAGACCATCGTAAATTGCAGCGTTCGTCTTTGGGATTCAATAGTCCCTCGAACGCAGTATTTGTCAGTGTAGAATGATTAACTTTCCCGATGATACACGCTCGTTGGTTAGTGGCATCCAGCTTGTACACCGTCCCCTCCCACGTGTATCCATCGATGATCTCTTCGATCGTCGCAGACCGCGAGCAGACGTAGCGTGCAACAGGGAGAAGCGTCGTGATCCCCACTTCATGTGCGATATTGAGAAGCTGGAAGTCGAGCGGGTCGCGCCCAGCAAGGCGACGATACTGCACGCGCCAGAGAGGAAAGGAAGGTAGCTTCGAGGGATAACACTCTTTTAAACGAACGCATGCTTCGTTGAACAGCGTGCGAATTTCATATTTCTTCCCAAGGCGGAGGAAGGCCGTAGCTGTTGCAATGGACATTGGTTGGTTGGGGTCGTACGCAGAGCTGGATATCCAATTGATGTGTACCGGTCGGGGTCGGTATCGGTGTCATTATTGATCAGAGAGCACGCACAATCCATAATAAAGCGCCTTCAGCACGCATTGAAGGTCCACCGCCGAATCTTGTACTTCCACCACAGGACAGCCTTGCACTGTGGCCGCTTGGTCCTTATCTGGATCAGGAGGTTGGGGCAACGAGAACATATCTTTGAAGAACGGGGAATGGGCAGAAAGCATCCCACGATGGACTTTGAACTGTTTATCCTCGGCTGCGAGGACTACGTTTCCGTCATCAAACCACAGTTCATTAGAGGTGCATCCAGGGGATGTTTCCTTGGAGGACATGAAGACGATGGGGGATAGGAATCGAGGGAGTGACGGGTCCACAGGATAAGGATGCGTTTCCGAGCGTTTGTCGATTACTACTATAGGGGGAGTGCGGTTCAAGGAGGACAGGGACAGGAGGTGAGCTTAAGTAAGATGAAGACAAGGTGAGACGTGGATGATGACTTCGAGAGGCAAATGGGTGGATTTTATGGACTGTAGGACTTTTCTTGCTTACAGTAAGATGGTTCTGAGGGCGAAGATACAGGAATGATAATTTGGGGAGTCTGATGATGCTGCTCCAGGCAGCTACAGGCGAGTTTAAGTACAATACAGAAGTGGAAGAGTGGAAGAGTGGCGCACCAAAGCGTTACAGGTCTGAGTACAATGATCATACGTTGTAAGTCATTATCCCAAGCAAAAAGGTCAAGGGACATAATGGAAATGTCGAGAGTCAGTAGATGGGTGGAAAGAGAAACAATGTGTGATCAAGCAGT
>Ga0307518_10000168_pt1 | contig 48819 bp, 46 predicted proteins | sample 25_EM_MG_FD_203889 | JGI IMG/M metagenome (GOLD analysis project Ga0307518, IMG submission 203889) | Populus trichocarpa ectomycorrhiza microbial communities from riparian zone in the Pacific Northwest, United States - 25_EM | ecosystem: Host-associated > Plants > Roots > Unclassified | place... | reverse complement strand
AAAAGAAAAAGGTTAAATATTTTATACTCTCAACATAAGAAATGATCTCAAATCATGTCTTGACACAAAAATGCCAAAAATAATGCTGTATGATATTTGTCTTTTTTGTTGAACAAAATTGTAAATAAAAGAGTATCTCTTTCTTCTATTTTTTTACAATGTTTTTTCATGAAACATTGGGAAATGCTTGCAGTGAGAGGTGAGGTGAGGTGAACCGAAGTGGCAGTTCAGTGCCACTTCGAATCGTCGAACTTGAACGAAGTGAGGTGGAACGAGGTCGGCAATTGTCTCAGCCAATCAGAGCATCGCGCTTACCAGTAAGATTATGCAACAGGATTACTCAAGGATTACTAGTAAGAACTAAGTTCCACAACACATTGTATATGTTTTGTACAAGTCGCGATCTGGCAGCAATCCGAAGTTCGAATTTTCGAACTGTGGTCGAACTATTCAAATTTCGAACCGAAGCGAAGTCACCTCGGAAGTCACCTCACCTCTGCGGCAACACTATCGAGCCTGCATGGTCTCAGGGAAATCTCGTCACTTTTCAAAGGGATGGGGCACAAGGCTGGCACCGCATCTGTGCCTGGGTCCTGTCTTCCCATTAAAGTCCTTAGTAATAGAGTCCTTAATCTGCCTAAGATAGTAGGCTGTGTTACTGTAATTATGTCCGCCATCCAAGACCGAGTCCAAATATAAATTTGATTGACTCGTAGCCTATGGCTTCATCAACTCCTCTTTCCAGGTTCCGTGGGCGAGTATCTACCTCCCTTCGATATTCCAACGATGAGCCATGTAGAATTCGACTTTGGAATGAGGATAGGCATGCTCTTCCAGGTCGAGGCATTCGCGACCTCGGCACTTGCCGTCACGGGCCTCTTGCTCTACATCGCTGTACGTTTCCAATGCGGTGGCCACTGTCTGTCGATATGCACATAATAGACATCCACCACAGTATCGCGCCGTCGCAATCCAGCGAAATGCTTCACGAAGGTGGTCGACAGAAACGCACATACATTACTACTTCCTCAACCTGCTTATCTGCGACCTTATCCTCTCCACCGGTATGTAGCATGTGCAGCCTGGCTCGCCTTCCCCGCCAACTGACAGTAAACCTTTCCAGGTGGATTGCTAGACATCAAATGGATAATCGAGGCGGTGCGTCGCGTTCACAGCACAAATGCATGCCTGCCTGCCTTATTCAGTGAATGCACCAGGGCGTTTATTCAGGCACTGTGTGCACCGCTCAAGGTATTTCCCCATTGGTTTTTCACTGCCAGACCCTCATCCCTTCTCGCCCCTAGGCATTCTAAAGCATATCGGTGGTGTCGGAGTCGCACTCAGGTATGTTTCGAGGCAGGTTTGTATGCACTCACGTGACCAGTTCATATCGTAGTACAATGGTATGCTAGTAACACAACATATGACTGCAAGATGGCTGATTGGAAACAGGCTATTGCGTTGCACATGTTGCAGGTACTTGTGCTCCGCTGGAAGTCTCCGCCGAAATTTGCCCTTGTCGTGTTGGCTATAATTTGGCTGGTCATCCTCTTCCTGTCGGTCGTGCCCAATGTAATTCAACACAATATATATGGTCCCACTGGGTATTGTAAGTCGTCATGGACCTGGCTTGGGTTGAAATTCTGCCTGACACCATTGCATAGGGTGCTGGATCCAGGGAAGCATTGTGGAGAAAATCTGGCTCCAATACATCTGGATGTGGTTGGCGGTTCTACTGAATGTCATTGCATACGTGTTTTTTGGCCTCTTTATCAAGCGGTGGCAGGAAAAATGGGAACTAACAGGTGCACAGTGGGAAGAACGAGTCACGGCCAATCAGATGTTCTTGTAAGTGATTCCACCACTAGTACTTGCTTGTCGTCCTGAATGATATTAATATGTACCGCTATAGTTACCCCTTGGTGTACATTATAGTGGTAGGTCGCCCCGCGTTCCACTATTGACCTCTGCTAAGCAAGTGACAGGTGCTGCCCATCTCAGGAGCCCGCTTTGCTGCATTCAGAGGTATTGATGTACCCTTCGCTGTGTTAGCTCCCACGGATGCGCTGTTTGCATTGTCTGGTTTCTTCAACGTGGTCTTGTTTGCTCTCACCCGCCCGAACCTCGTATACCAGTGGAACCGCTCATCTGGTGCGCATTTGGCGCCACTAGCTTGTTCTACCTCTGCAGGAAGGATAGAGTGTCACTCGTTTGTGGATGGCAATCAACTCCGATGCTGATGGGATTGGCACTCTGGAGACCGGCTGGTATAATGTGTCTTTTCCTCCACTTCCAAGGTCCACATGATCCTGATTCTACACAGACGATGTTCATTGTATGTACTTGACTCACTTGTAATACAGTCTGTCATGTCCAATGGTGCAAAGCTGGATACCATTGCACCGCGCCTACTCCATCCCCTGTAGGTTCCCCCGGATGTTCCCTGGTGTGTCCATCCCTAAGCAATAGAAGGCATGACACAGGTGGCCACATGATTAGCAACGCTGGTGTTGGTCCTGAGCATATCGCTGGAGAGTCCGCAACTGCCGTCTCGAGCTGCTGCCGTGATAAGCACATGGAAAGAACATGTAAGAATAATAATAATTTCTCCCTTTTGTCCCAAGGGGCCGATTGTGTGTGGTATATCGCACGGACATGTCAGGAGTGTTCTCAAGTGCTAAGTGGAATGGCACAGGTTTTCCTCAGGTGCAACTTCAAACCCAAATATACTGTACGTGTGCATGATCCAGAGGAGCTCAATGTTTCGGACTATAGATTACAAATGGATATTCCTGGACGCTGCAAGCGTTCCAGGTCTATACAGCACTTCGTCAACTTCCATCCGTGCGGACTGGTCTGTTAGGGGGATCGAAACATAGGGGTAAGTCCGAGTTGTGAACCTATGACGCTCCATCTGTACCAAAACCAAACACAAATGTATCTAGTGATCGGCGCGACTTTTCGGTGATGCTGTGCGATAGACAGAATAGTCATAGCTAGAGGTACTACTAAGTCACTATTAGCAAGTGCTAAGCTATTACAAGATCATACCAAGACATTAAGTCAAATAAGTCTGATTGTGTCAGGGCGTACAAACGCTAAGTAAACTAAGTAATAAGGTGGGCGGTCAGTGTCGTCACCACCAGTGATAGCGGTCGTCTGTTGGTGGTGGCCTAGGTGTATTGGGGTATGACTATACACAAATATTGTTTGTAAAAGTTGCTCAGGGGTCACCGAAAAGTCGCGCACTACTAGATATATTTGTTTGTTTTTGGTACAGATTCGGAGACGTCTGGAGTCATCTCCCGCGCCCTATCAGATACCTGTGTAATCACTAATAGCGCTTTCAATTGGTCAATGGCCACCGTGCAGACGACGGCCACCTCCACCACGGTGCTGGCAACGGGAACCACTACCATTTTAGCACGTCGACAACAGCCAGTGACCACCACCACCAGCGTGACAACGACAACGACAACGACAACGGCCATCTCCACCACCCCAGTATGTCGGCGACAGCCACGCAGTACCACGACCACAACAGCCCCACCACCTCGCGACCAGTGCTTTCCGGAAACTCCCACAGACCAGGTTTTGGTTTTGGTTTTCCCCGAACAATTGAAAACAGCTGTAATCGAGCTTACATGGTCTCAGGGAAATCTTGCCACTCTTCAAAGATATGCAGTGGGATGGGCCACAAGTCTGACAGTGCCTGGGTCCTGTCTTCGCATTAAAGTCGAGTCCTTAGTCTGCCTAGGCTGTGTTAAAGTTATGTCATAACTTCTGCCCCCCAAGACCGAGTCGGAACATAAATTTGATGAACTCGTGGCCTATGGCTTCATCCTCTCCTCTTTCCAGGTTCCGTGGGCGAGTATCTACCACCCTTCGATATTCCAACGATGAGCCATGCAAAATTCGACTTTGGGACGAGGATAGGCATGCTCTTCCAGGTTGAGGCATTCGCGACCTCGGCACTTGCCGTCACGGGCCTCTTGCTCTACATCGCTGTACGTTTCCAATGCGGTGGCCATTGTCTGTCGATAATGCACATAACAGACATCCACCACAGTATAACGCCGTCGCAATCAGGCGAAATGCTTCACGAAGGTGGTCGACAGAAACGCACATACATTACTACTTCCTCAACCTGCTTATCTGTGACCTTATCCTCTCTACCGGTATGTAACATGTACAGCCTGGCTCGCCTGCCCCGCCAACTGACAGTGGATTTCTCCAGGTGGATTGCTAGACATCAAATGGATAATCGATGCAGTGCGTCACGTACACAGCGCAAGTCTGCCTGCCTTATTCAGTGAATGCACCAGGGGGTTTATTCAGGCACTGTGTGCACCGCTCAAGGTATTTCCCCATTGTTTTTTCACTGCCAGGCACTGATCCCTTCTCGCCCCTAGGCATTCTGAAGCATATCGGTGGTCTCGGAGTTGCACTCAGGTATGTCTCGAGGCAGGCTTGTAGGCACTCACGTAACAAGTTCATATTGTAGTACGATGGTATGTTAGTGACACAACATATGACCGCAAGGTGGCTGATTGGGATTGGAAACAGGCTATTGCGTTGCACATGTTGCAAGTACTTGCGCTTCGCTGGAGGTCTCCGCCGAAATTTGCCCTCGTCGTGGTGGCTATCATTTGGCTGATCATCCTCCTGCTGTCGGTCGTGCCCAATGTAATTCAACACAATATATATGGTCCCACTGGGTATTGTAAGTCGTCATGGACCTGGCTTGGCTCGACATTCTGCCTGACACCATTGCATAGGGTGTTGGATCAACGGAAGCATTGCGGAGAAAATCTGGCTCCAATACATCTGGATGTGGTTGGCGGCTCTACTGAATGTCGTTGCTTACGTGTTGTTTGGCCTCTATATCAAGCGGTGGCAGGAAAAATGGGAACAAACATCTTTTATGTGTTATGGTGCACAGTGGGATGAACGAGTGACAGCCAATCAGATGTTCTTGTGAGTGATTCGACCACTAGTTCTTGCTTGTCGTCCTGAATGATACTAATGTGTATCGCTATAGTTACCCTTTGGTGTACGTTATAGTGGTAGGTCGTCCCGCGTTCCGTTATTGACCTCTGCTAAGCAAGTGACAGGTGCTGCCCATCTCAGGAGCCCGCTTTGCTGGATTCAGCGGTAATACTGTACCCTTCGCTGTGTTAGCTCCCACGGATGCGCTGTTTGCATTGTCTGGCTTCTTCAACGTGGTCTTGTTTGCTTTCACCCGCCCGAGCCTCGTATGCAAGTGGAACCGCCCATGTGGGACGCATTCGGCGCCGGTAGCTCATTTTACCTCTGCAGGAAGGATAGAGCATCACTTTTCTGGGGATGACAATCGACTCCGATGCTGATGGGATTGACACTCTGGAAACCGGCTGGTCTAGGTTCCAATATGCATCTTTGCCTCCACTTTCGAGATCCGTATGATCCTGATTCTACATGGACGATGTTCATTGTATGTATGTACTTGTTTCATTACCGAGCTGTAATCACAATACAATGGATTTTGCACGACTAGTTTACTACAATTAAAATACGACTATCAACGACTCGAGGCACTATATACATAGTAGTGCAGGTACCTTTGTTTTGTTGGGAATCAGTTCCTCAGGCACAAGTCGCTGTCTGTTTCTGTTTCCCTCCTGGACTATAACCTCGGATTGTGGTCTCGATAATACACATGTCGACTCCTTGTCGGCTGGCAGTGGCATGCACATATGACAGGGCTGACATACCCCTAGCTAGGAACATCGATAAGGAGGATCTGGCTGTGAAGACACTACGCCATTTTTTTCCTTCGGTGAAGATACTTGAGCCCCCCGGGGGTGGGGCAGATGCGTGAGGAGGGCACTGAGACGACATTGGCAGACCATACCCTCCAAATAGGCTACCCAATTGACATACTATGTTTGTCGGATGGTTTTGGTGAATTCTTGCGGTTTCGCCAAACAGTTTTGTGTTTGCGTTGAGTATACAGCAGGAAAGCCCGAACGCCAGTATACAATACATCGAACCATTCTCCTTATCGCCCAGTACGAAGACCAGGGGTCAATATTTCAATGCCGTAATGCTGTGCACTGTGCAGAGCATAATCGATGGCTGTGCATGGCTGGGCCCATCAGAGTTGGCTGCTTGTAACTGGCGCCATCGATATCATCATCATCACCGTCACCATCAAAGCAGGAATCCATCACACAGGAACTCTAGTACGTCCACCTATCATACAACGGTAACGTCGTGTACATCCTGGATCTCCACGGTATAATAACTCAACGCATGGCGACTCGGGCATGAACAGCCTTACTGCACCGCGTCATGTTAACCTTCCTCAATGCTCACCCTTGCAATACTTTTTTCTGATATCATCACGGCAGTGATCGATGATCCTTTACTCGGGGTTGACTGTCAACTGGGATGTCTACAGACAGTGCCTTGCTGGCTGGCACTGCAACGACCAGGCATCCCCTTCTTATTTTCTGCACTTGGCTAGGCGGCGGACCAACATCTGCGGTCTTGAACTGCCGCGTTGTCGTCGTCATTGACCCTGCCAGGCCACGCCAGTGGCACCCCACCAGGCCCAGTCTATATCTTATAACCCCGCGGTCGGGCGTGTTTCGCCGTTCTCGTTCTCCTTTTCTACCCTTTCATCTCCTCTTCTGCCTCCCTCCTCGTTCAGTGTTCGAGGTGTAGCTCACCTATTTTCTTTATCTGTTCTCTCTCTTTACGCATCGTTCGTCTGTTGTCGATAATATAACTACCACAGCATCTTCATCATGCACCATTCGTACTACTCAACCTCGCCCGTGGCTCAATACCCCAATCCCAACCCCGGCTCGCCAGCGCGTGCGAGTCCACCATACGCAGCACACGCACACACGCATGCACATGTACACCCCACGTACACCTCCATCCCCACTCTCTCCCCGGTGCACGCACCTGCCCGCACATCTCGCGCGGACGTCTCCACGGCCATGCACAACCTCATCCTCGCAATGAAACATATTCAAGAAACGCTCCGTCTCTGGTCACTCGGACAGGCATCGCCCGAGCAGGTATCAGACTGCTACATGCAATTCGGCGTCGAATTCAACGTTATCGTGCATGCGTTTGAAGAGTATGGCATCGGTACTGGGTGCGTTCCTCTTCTTCCCCTTCCTCTTCGTACTACTTTCCTTCTCGCACCACCCGCGTTCCCTGGTACAAAGAATGAACTCGCACTGAGTCGCATTCAACAGTGACCTGCATTCCATCCCTGCAGCTCTTCGTTCCGCACTTGAAAACCTCCTCGGCGAGGACGCATCACCTGCGGCATTGGAGATGTACATGCCCGAAATCAGAGGGCTCCTGTATGAGCTTCTGCAGGGCCTCAAGGCAAAGCAGGGTCCGTGGAAAGCGGCTACGCACGGACGGGCTGCTACCACGTAATAGTCCGATCGTATGAAGATGAAGATGAAATGTGCAAGAAGGATATTACATGGGGGGGGGGGGGGGAGTTGTACAAAACGTACCTCCCCCCCCCCTCCCCACGAAATGATATGTCGACTCGATTATTTACCGATTTCACGATTCCAATTTGGAGGACCTTGACAACGAACTCATTCTGCATATTACGGGGGTCGTGCATCTGATTCACAGCGTCGATATCGTTTTCATCGTAATGTATTTATGGATTGGGCATGCATGGATTTCAACGTAGGGTTATGAAGCCATCGCTCTTGCGCATGGGTCGCTGGGTTTTTGCATACGTATTTACATACTACATATTTAACGCGTTTATTTACACGGACACTGGTCGTATGGATGGAGACGCGATTCGATACAATCACTTAGACCAATTACGGACGGTATGGCTTCGATAGTCCATCCTACGCATTACATTTGAATGTTTGGTTTAGGAGCACTGCCATGAGTAGAGATTTCGTATCCACAAAGGACAGCGCTTAGAGCTACTTTTAGTGAGACTCTGGGCCTGTGTCGGCTGGATCCGAATAGTTCTGGGCATCGAAGTCACGAACCCCTATACCTTGGCTGGCATTCATGTGGGTGGTAGGTGGTTTTTGTGGGCCTGTGCTGGCATGATCTCCCTTGATTCCGAACTTACTACAGTGGATGTCACCCTTAGAACCACTGGACCGGCAACTGCCAAAGAAAGTAAGTCAAAGGGGTTAACTTGCCTCTCTCCAAAAGCATGGTCGTCAGTGCCTCGATATATTGTTTACCTCAGATCCGATAAAAGGTAGGAGAGCCACCGTGAACACCGCAGTTGAGATGATGGACAGGAATATCGTCCTCGGCATCATTCGTGTACGAACGCAGGTGGTCGTGCAATAGAAAATAGAATTCCATGGTGAGTATCGGCGTCTTCGCCGTGTCTTTCGAGTATGTCTTGTCGATGCCCACTGATTAAATGCACAATGCTATTTTTTTTCCCTAGTTCCTTTACTCATCTTGCGGAGAACTACTTTTTAACGGTAACATTTTTTGAGCTGTGGCGGCGCCCCGTAAAGTGCTTTTGGATGGCCGTTGAATGCGCGCCAAATATTCACCTACTACAACCTTCCCAGTCGAAAGCCCCACAATTCAACACTCACGACGAGACTCGATCGATGCATTCCTCCTGTTTGGGGCCATTCCTTCTTTAACACGAGACGCTAGAACCCAAACCTTAGATTCAAGCCGTCCGCACTTATGTACTAGTCTGGATACCAGACTGTTTATGGAGTGCTCCTCACACTTTCAAGCAAGAACGTCCGTAACACTACCTTCACTTGTGTCTCTGGCCGACCTCTCTACTTACCCTCCACTCCCCGCCACTTCATGTGCCCGTTAAACGACAATCAAAAAAATATGCAGCGGACGATTTCCTGCGGTCAGATTCTTTTTTGACAAAGTATGGGGTCACTAGACGGTATGCTCTTTGTTCCATGACGATATGGCTTCCTGGCTGTGCTGAAGGAAGGTATTGTGGAAAGTGGTCATTCAGGGGTCCTGACGTCGACGGTAGGTGGTATCGGTGGGACATCGCCGGACAACGTCCGGATGCTTCGACATTCTCGGAGTGAAAGGCATCAAACCTTGTCTGGAGGTATCGCCCGAGATAGAACACATGTTAGATTTTGTTATACTCATGTTTATCTACATGGAGAAATTACTGTAAGAATGGATAATGAGTTGGTGGAAATGATGGAAAGACTGATGGGAGTTTGTGAGCCTAGCAGTCAGCAGAAAATTGGCCATAAGCAAGTACATATGCAGATTTCGGTATCATTACAATCTGTACACTTCGTTATGTATCCACGTACGTCTGAACCCAACTGACCTTCCCATTTCCCAACTACCGACAGTCAGTCAACGTATGTAGGACACATCGCGCTTAACTCTCATCTGCAGGGATTTCCCTCTTACTACCCGTCAAACCTAGTGGAGCCCTCGTCGTCCATCCGCAACTTCTCGACATAGATGAATGTGAGGATGACCATGTCCAGCATATGCCCCAGATCAGGATGGATTTCAAGGTAAGGATCATGTTTTGAACCTATGATGCCGTAGCTTCGTCGATGTGGCCGCGCCAACTCTCGGCAGGTGGTATCATCTTGGTATAGCTACCGACAGTAATCATATCAAAATAAGGATGACGGATGGACATGATATGACATACCACAGCCACAGAGGGGTCATGTATGTCCCATTTATATGGACGACCATCTGGGCCCGTAAATGCTCGTTTTCTGCAAGCGTAGTGTATACATGAGCATACCAACAACATCATACACGTAGATGAGCTGTATGTAACACTCACGGCCGCCAGAAACCAGTTCGGGGTATGAACTCATTTGTCTTCATCTCCTTTCCATGAAGTCGCATTATAGAGGTACCAAACGCGTGCCATTCGATCTCTCCAATAGCGTCAAGGCTATCCTGCATATCATTTGGATTCGTGTTTGGCACGACTTTGTAGATTGTCGTCGTGCGTACTCCAAGGCGGAAGGGTGTGGAAGTCTTGTAAAGGACCTGACCAGCCTCATTGGTCATAACTGTGTTTCGCACGGACTCGGAAGAGAGACTGAGACGCATGGGAAATACTGATATCTGTTACACGAATGCATCCTTGGGCGTCCACTTTTATGTGGTGTGCTGTGCATCTTATGGCGATGCAATGAAAGAGTTTGAGTCTAACGTAATAATTCTGGTTGAAGTCAGTGTGAGACTGATGACTCTAGTCTGTGTCGTGAATCAGAATCACCTCCATGTAAAGCGGTCATTGACTCCAATGTATCCCGTTGATATTTCATTCTAGTAACAGACAAGGTCAGCCAATATAGGCCACTCTCTTACTTGACACATGACGAGTCAGTGGATGTGGCAGCAGCTGTACATACAGCCATAACTTGAAAGGGAGGCGCAGCACTGAAAATCAGTGCTAGTTTCAAAAGCGCTGGTCAAACTGACTAACATCGGCTTATGTAATGACATCATCACGTGACCAAACACGTCCCTTTTGTCGCGTTTAACTGACAAACGAGCATCGAACTTGAACTTCCACCCACCATCTCTTTGCGAACATCGACGAGAATGAACAAGTGGAAACTAGCACAAGAAGACGATGACGACCTCGAATCGGAGGCACTCGATCAACCACGAAAGCTGCCTGCAATTGGGACATGTACCAGTGCTCGGCCACTGGTCGTCACCCGCACGGCGTTCAACGGGCCCACTGGGGCCACCACATTGACTGGTAAACCGCCCTCTCGTCCGCAATCACGCACAATGACCCACGATCTGCCATTAGCTGGCGGGTATGCATCGCGAGCGCGTACAACACGAGCAACAAGTGCACCTCCTAAACCATCCGAGTCCACCCGACCGCCCATAGCGACCCCTGCCCTCGGGCTCTTCATCGCTGCTCTGGCCATACCTCATGCTGAGGGTACCGGTGGTCTTTCTTTTGCCGAAGACAATGACAACAAGAAGGTCTTACTTGTCACGGCTCGTCATGACCTCTTCCTACCAAACGAGGTGCCTAATGTCAACTCCACCCCAACAAACACCAGCCTGCCTCGTTGTGATGTTCTCCTTCTCGGTACCAAGGTGTTCGATAATCTCGTCGAATCCATCAAGATCACGATCAAAGGACACGGCGTAATGGCCGAGCTCTACAACCAGCTGATTGAGGAGTTGCAGGAGAGGGAGCCTGGCGAGGACAAGTTTGACGTTGAGAGGGCTACGGAAGAACGGAAGAAGTATCAGATGTTGAACGAGGTCAATGAGGTGATGGTGGCCCTTGACAAGTTCCACGACGAAGTGGAGCCAACCGAGCCAACGCGTCATAGGGCACATTGTCCGCTCCCTTCTATCACTCTTGGCGCTGGTACGGAAGGGTTCACCGAAGACTACGCCATTATTGAGCTCGACAGCTCCAAGATCGAGACGGCCTTTAGGGGAAATATGATTGACCTTGGTATGTTTTAATCTATCTCACTAAGACTGCCTAGCCTGACTGTTATACCCCAGGTACGAAGATTCCGCTCAAGGAGTTCACATTGAAGATGTGTCCCCGCACCGACGCCACCACAGAACCTTTAAGTATCCGAAGCACCGCCTCGAACTTCGGGATATCATCCAGGAAGACTGGATAAGCAACCCGGATATGCTCGACTACGACGGTGAACCGTGCCTCTTGAACAGCAACACCACCGGCATCTTTTCCTTTGTTCGCGAGTACTTCAACAATGGCACTCACCAGACGTCGATGGAGTGGGCTATCCTTCCCTATGACAACAAGTCTGGGGTCTTCTCCCCCCGGCGATTCGGGCTCTATCATCGCTGATGGCCGTGGACGTATTGGCGGCCTCCTCACCGGCAGTGCCGGCAAGACGGAGCCCTCGGACATCATGTGCACGACGCCCTTCTTCTCACTCTTGCAACGCATCAAGGACAATGGGTTTCTTGATGCCCACCTCTATTACCTAGTCATGGCCTAGGTGCCGCGACATTGACCAGAACGATATTGGGGACGCTGGGGCCGAGGCGGTGAAGGGGTGGAGCCGTCTCGTTTCTTACACTCCTTTCATTATCTATGGGCTGATTATCGGTGCAGACGAATGCTTTGACTGGTGGATTTGTTCAGGTTCGTCTCGTTTCTTTCCTTTCCCTTTTTCATACACCTCCCTCTTGTCGTATAACTCCCCTTTTCCTATAACTTCCTTTTTTTGTATAACCAATGTATCAATGTTTAGGCCCCTTAACTCATAGACTTGCTGCTTAGGTTCAACTTGGGCACTTGGTGCTCGAGTGCTGCAAGGCACTTGACTCTCTTCTTGCTGACCACCTCGGTCCTTGCCGTCGCGACTCGCTCATAGTTTTCCGTCCTCAAGATTTCACTTCATAACTTCGTTCTACTCCTGTGCATGCACCATCGTCGACCGCCGACGATGTGACCTCCTAGGTCTCAGGAATATCATCTTGGACAAGGATATTGGTCATCCGAGTCCCTACTATGCTCGACCAAGAAAGCATGTATTCTCTGTAATGATAGCCATGTCTGATGTGAGGCATTCCGTGATGTAATTTTAAGGCATTCAGGACATGCTGACACGATATGAAACCACCATCCTCGCAAAATGCATATCAGCTAATAGGGCATGGGGTGATGCGGTCAAGTATGAAATTACATGCGTAGTTGGCGCGTTTACTGAGACTGAGACTGGTCCGTCGTACTCAACTGCGATGTGTGAGGAAAATCCAGGACACAGCGATAGTTTGAACAGCGTCGTTGAATACCTCGATCCCTGGTTGCTCTCCGCTGGCGCCAAGTGAAGACAACACAACTTGCAGTACATTATCTGATGATCGTATAGGTTATCCAACTTGCAAGATCAAAATTAAGTTGTGCGAGAGCTGGCATAGTTACTATACCCCTTCACGTGACCAGACGCGTGTTGCTTTTTCCAAATTCAAAATGCCGCGTTTACAGCGGACACTGAGCGAAATCGAACTTCCACCCACCGTCTCCTTACGAACGACGGCGACGAGAATGAACAAGCGGAAACTAGCACAAGAGGACGACGACGACCTCGAATCAGAGGCACTCGATCAGCCACGAAAGTTGCCTGCAATTGGGACATGTACCAGTGCTCGGCCACTGGTTGTCTCCCGCACGGCGCTCAACAGGCCCACTGGGGCCACCACATTGACAGGTAAACCACCTTCTCGTCCGCAATCACGTACAACGAGCCACGATCTGCCATTAGCTGGCGGGTATACATCGCGAACGCGTACAACGCGAGCAACAAGTGCACCTCCCAAACCATCCTCGTCCACCCGACCACCCATAGCGCGTGTCCCCTCGGGGAGCTTGACAAATGGGATGATAGCACGCGAAATGGACGCAGAACGCGCCAAGCTCTCACAACTTGCTGCAAACCACCTCGCACTTTCTCGCGAACTCGCATCCGCAAAAGAAATCGAACTTGATAAACGTCGTGCACTAGTTGACGCAGCAGACGAGCTCGAACGATTGCGTATCAAACATCAGCGCGAAATCGTCGATCTTGAACTCGAAGTTGCACGCCGTGGACGAGAGGCAAGGGACCGTGAGGCAGAACTTGGTAATGTGCAAGAGGACTTGACGAGTGCTCGAGAAATGGTGGCGAAGTTGAAGTCGGAGGTGGCACAACATGCGAATAGGCAGGTGACGCTGCACGCGCAGATTGACGCGCTTCAGGCGGAAAAGACGGCGTTGCAAAGGCAGCTGGACGAGGTATCGTACGCGTCAGGAAAGAGCGCACTCGAGTACGCAGATGCAAGGCGAAAAATCGAACAGTTGGAGAGGGAGGCGAGGGAAGCGGAAATGGTGAGAAGGAAACTGCACAATATGGTCCAGGAGCTCAAGGGAAACATACGCGTATTTTGTCGCGTGAGACCCGTTCTTTCGCATGACCTCGTGGCTCCGGTCGTACCGGGATTGCGACGGTCGGGATCATCAGCGGACGGGAGCGAGGAAAGAGGTGCTGTTGCAGATATATCCTTTCCGGATCAGATGGATCACCGCGAGATTGTTATTTCGTCGACGAGTTCGAGCGCAACGGGACAGGAAAGGAAGGAGCTTCACAGTTTCGCGTTTGACAGAGTAGGATGTTTCAGAAGTCTTCTTGCGCCTGTTGATTGTGTCTTTCCACAGGTATTTGAACCAGACGCCACGCAGAGAGAGGTGTTTGAGGAGATATCGTTACTTGCGCAGAGCTGTGTCGACGGATACAACGTTTGTATATTTGCATATGGCCAGACGGGCTCTGGCAAGTCATTTACCATGGAGGGCGGTTCGGTGCGTGCTTTCGCATTGTGGGTAGCTCGAATTAACCATAGTAATTCTCGTGCGATAGACAGAGGCAACAATGGGAATGATACCTCGGGCAGTCAATGAAGTGTTCCGAGCAGCAGAAACCCTCCGGGATAGAGGATGGGAATACAAATTAGAAGGTCAATTTCTCGAGATTGTACGTCCTTCGCACTGCATACGCGACGAAATGTTGTCGCTCATGGCACGCACACCATGCAGTACAATGAAACTATCAACGACCTTCTCGGCAAAGGCGAATTCGATAAGAAAAAGCACGACATCAAACACGAAAAGTTGCACGGCTCCATACCCTCCACACGCGTAACAGACGTCACCGTCCATCCTCTCTCCACACCCCATCAAGTTACTACGCTCCTCCAGCTCGCCAACTCTCGCCGCACAGTCGCAGCAACACTCATGAACTCTCGTTCCTCGCGGTCTCATTCCGTATTTACATTACGCGTATCGGGGCATAATGAACAAACCGGCACGCGATGTGAGGGATGCTTGAATCTGGTCGATCTGGCGGGAAGTGAGAGGTTGAGTGCAAGTGGTGCTGCGGGTGATAAGGAGAGGCTGAAGGAGACACAGAGCATCAATAAGAGTTTAAGTGCATTGGGGGATGTTATTGCTGCTCTTGGGGAGAATGGTAGGGGGGAGAAGGAGTCGAGGGGGGCTGGTGAGAAGCATGTGCCGTATAGGAATTCAAAGGTGAGTCTCTTTTGGGAGGTTCTTCTGCGTTTCTTGTGCATCTTGCCATCATCCTGCGTCCTATCCTCGCCTGTTTCTTGCGGTTTCTGCACTATTGGTTGCTGTCCGCGTTCGTTTGGCTTTGAGTTTCATTTCTTCTTCATTTTGTGAAAGTCCGTCGCTGGTTTGATCTTTTACTGACGCTGTGTCTCTTCTTGCTGGTAACTCTCCTCTTCCTAATGCCTGTGCTCTGTTTACGATTGTCGACGATCTCGTGGCGTTTGCACATGGCCGATGTATTTGGTGACGGGCTTGTTCCTGCTGGCCCATTAACTGATTCGCCATGGTAATAACCGCCGCCACCATCGTCATTATGAAAATGCCTTGACTCCTTCTCCACTCCACTGATACATCATACGTCATTGCGATAATGATTTTGACTCGGGACCTTGGGCAGCTCACGTATCTTTTGCAAAATTCGCTGAGCGGGAACTCGAAGACACTGGTGTGTATCACTTTCACTTTCCTTTTCAACGACAATCATGCCACTACTCCTCCACCCACTGCCGCCACCGTATCTGCGGTTCGTGCCAGTTCGTGGTTCGTGGCGTACCGCACGCACGCACACCTGCCGTACGTGCGTGCGGTGGATTGTCAAGGCTATTGCGTGGCATTGTCGTGTTTGTTCTACAGCTCACTAACCTGTGTATTTGGATTTGGCTCGTAGATGATACTCAATTTGTCACCTCTAGCAGCTCATCTGGGGGAGTCGCTAACGTCGTTAAGGTTTGCTACCAAGGTAAGTATTCCTTCTCTTCTTTTTCTTCACCTTTGTCTCGTTTCTTTCCCCTTTTTCTCTATCCCCCTATTGACTCTCCGATCGCGATCGTAATCGTGTGGACAATGAATGATGTTTGTCGTTTGTAGGTGAACAATACGACGATTGGGACGGCCAAGAAGCAGCTCCGCGGGACGGGTTAATCCGACTTGAGAGGAGGCTTGGTGATATGTACCTGTGGATTAGCGCGGAGATGACGGTGACTCATGCCCACACTCGTTTTACTCCACTGTTCTCGTCTTGATTTGCTTTTGTCGATGCTCCGGTCTCTGTTCAGTGTTCTTCGCTCTTCGTTTCCCAATGCCAATCGCGCGCAGTGACTTGCACTCAGCCACTCGAGGACTAGAGCACTCCACTCTCAACCCTGCCAGGGAACGAGTCCGTTCTAGTAGTTATATTATCGCTCTATTGTATAGGTCCATTTTTCGCCATTGACTTCGATTTCTGATCATGAAGCCGAAGCACAAGTTATGTATTGTATGAGTGATAACAGTGAGATCTTGAAAAAGAAAAAAAAGATACTCCTAGTACTAACAACACTCATTGTTTTGCAATATGCCCCATATAGTTACACTCCATCCACCTGGAACCATGAACCATCCTACTCAAGTCAAGCTTGGTATGTTTCCCAATAACAAATAAGTTATTGGGTGAATATAATGATGGTCTTGGCATATATGATGGAACCCACAGAAGCAGATGACCTTTTGGGCTAACAATCCATCCATCACTGATGTCTAACTCCAGCAAAGTCCTGACATTGTTGAAGTCACCTTCTGGGATATACACATTGGAATCCAATAAGGCATGAGATGGGTTTGAGGAATAGCAGAGTGAGTGAGGGGGCTGTCTTGGAAAATTCAAGTCAGAGGACAGATTAACTACAGCATCTGTGGGACAATCCCACATATGTATGGTATTGTCAGATGAACCAGACACAACCGTCTGACCATCTGGTGAGAATGCTACTGAGTATACTGAGTCAGTGTGCCCTGTGAGAGGGCTACCCAGCTGCAGTCCAGTCTCAGCATCCCACAAACATATGGAATTGTCTTTGGATCCTGATGCAATCCTCTTGCCATCTGGTGAGAATGCCACTGAGTATACTGAGTCAGTGTGCCCTTTGAGAGGGCTACCCAGCTGCCATCCAGTCTCAGCATCCCACAAACATATGGTATTGTCTTTGGATCCTGATGCAACCCTCTTGCCATCTGGTGAGAATGCCACTGAGTATACTGAGTCAGTGTGCCCTTTGAGAGGGCTACCCAGCTGCATTCCAGTCTCAGCATCCCACAAACATATGGTCTTGTCCCAGGAACCTGATGCAATCCTCTTGCCATCTGGTGAGAATGCTACTGACCATACTGAGCCAGTGTGCCCTGTCAGAGGGCTACCCAGCTGCAGTCCAGTCTCAGCATCCCACAAACATATGGTCTTGCCAAAGGAACCTGATGCAATCCTCTTGCCATCTGGTGAGAATGCCACTGACCATACTGGGCCAGTGTGCCCTGTCAGAGGGCTACCCAGCTGCAGTCCAGTCTCAGCATCCCACAAGCATATGGTCTCATCTCGGGAACCTGATGCAATCCTCTTGCCATCTGGTGAGAATGCCACAGAGGATACCAACTCAGTGTGCCCTGGAAGGGGGCTACCCAGCTGCAGTCCAGTCTCAGCATCCCACAAACATATGGTCTTGTCAAGGGAACCTGATGCAATCCTATTTCCATCAGGTGAGAATGCCACTGAGCATATTGGGCCAGTGTGCCCTATTGGAGGGCTACCCAGCTGCAATCCAGTCTCAGCATCCCACAAACATATGGTCTTGTCCCAGGAACCTGATGCAATCCTCTTGCCATCTGGTGAGAATGCCACTGAGTGTATTGTGTTAGTGTGCCCTGTTAAAGGGCTACTCAGCTGCAATCCAGTCTCAGCATCCCACAAACATATGGTCTGGTCTTGGGAACCTGATCCAATCATCTTGCTATCTGGTGAGAATGCCACTGAGCATACTGAGTGAGTGTGTCCCATCAGAGGACTACCCAGCTGCAGTCCAGTCTCAGCATCCCACAAACATATGGTCTCATCTCCAGAACCTGATGCAATCCTCTTGCCATCTGGTGAGAATGCCACTGAGTATACTGAACCAGTGTGCCCTATGAGAGGGCTACCCAGCTGCAGTCCAGTCTCAGCATCCCACAAACATATGGTCTTGTCTCGGGAACCTGATGCAATCCTCTTGCCATCTGGTGAGAATGCCACTGACCATACTGGGCCAGTGTGCCCTGTCAGAGGGCTACCCAGCTGCAGTCCAGTCTCAGCATCCCACAAACATATGGTCTTGTCCCAGGAACCTGATGCAATCCTCTTGCCATCTGGTGAGAATGCCACTGAGTATACTGAATCAGTGTGCCCTATGAGAGGGCTACCCAGCTGCAGTCCAGTCTCAGCATCCCACAAACATATGGTCTTGTCTTCAGAACCTGATGCAACCCTCTTGCCATCTGGTGAGAATGCCACTGAGTATACTGAGTCAGTGTGCCCTTTGAGAGGGCTACCCAGCTGCATTCCAGTCTCAGCATCCCACAAACATATGGTCTTGTCCCAGGAACCTGATGCAATCCTCTTGCCATCTGGTGAGAATGTAACAAAGATGACCCAATCATCATGTCCCCTTATTGTTAGCTGAAGGTTTGGCCAGCATGGCTGTCCTCCATCAACAATTTGGGCCAAATTTGAGTATTTTGGTGAGAACTGTTTATAAATGATGGACTGCACTGGAGAGAATGGCAGAGCTGAGATGTACAAGTGTGGGGTGCTTGCCATGATGGCACCACCAAAGGCTTGGACAAACTTGATGGCATCTCTTGCTATCACTGACCCATCTTTGAGAGTATCATCCTTCTAAACTTTCTCATTAGCAGTGTTAGTTGGGATCAGCTTCATATAAACATACCTCCAACCATGAAGCTATAATTGCCAGGTGTGAAGGCACAATATTGAGCACCTTCAATAAACTGAGTACTTCAATCCAGAGGAGCAATTTGTCCTTCAACAGCACTTCCATCTCTTGTGCAAAGTTTCTTACAAACTGTGTCTCCTGAATATGAATGGCACAGAGTCGACAGGCATAAGACAAGTGAGCAGGGATGCATTCATGAACCTGCCAGTCAAGGTTGGTGACCTCAGAGTTTGGTAGGTAGGAGGTTTCCAATTGACAGATATTGAAACACAGCCCAGTTTGCATGGCTCGAACACAAGCCCAAGCAAGTTGACAGTGGATACCTTCCATTTTGATAGCAAACTCCATACTCCGTGCAGGATTGGTCAAAAAATCGTAGAACGATGCATGTAGGGCACGGACTGGGGTTGATACATCAGCAATGCCACTCAGCAGGGCACCCATTGGGTTGAGGATCGCCGTGACATCAGAGACATCAATGTCGAGGAAGTTGCGCCGCATCGCATTCAACGACACCACTGGGAGAGGCTCCTGGGTCCACACTATTTGCCGCATCACGGAGCGGAATCGTACAAGTGCCTTCGGTTTGCTCTCGACGATGTCTCGCAGAATGGTAAGGTACATCTCGTCCAAAAGTCCCTTGCTCTCCCCAGGTGAAATCGAGATCAGGTCCTCATATCGCTCGATGGCTGAGAACCCAGCCTTGTGTGATTTGATGAACTCGCAAGCCAACCGAGCCCACTCGAACAACCCATCTGCCAGCCGTACGAGGCATGAAATTTCTTCGGTAGAGAAACGATCCATCAATCTTCCCAGCTGATCTGAAACGTACAGACGAATATCGTGTTCAGCATTCGCAATAGAGATGTCGTTCATGGATTTGCATGTGATGTGTGGAATATCCTGCAGGGCCTCCGTGATGTCAGGTAAAGGGCGGGATGTAATGAGAACACGAAAGCTGGACGGAAGCTGGGCAACTTGTGTGGAAGCGAGGACGCTGAGAATATGTTTCCGGGAGGCGTCGACACCAGTTTCATCGAGTGCATCAATCACAATGACCACTCGTTCAACCATAGATGCTGCAGCTTTGGAAATGGGCTCCAAAATGAACTTCTGCCACTGCTGCTTCACATCGCGCGTGGTGGATAGCGCTTTGTCATTTGCAACGACCTCAGCTACAATCCGCTTGAAAGTAGGGTCACGATCAGCAAGGTCATGTGCGATTGTGGTGAATATCTTTTCGTGGCGACGTTCCGCCTGTTGATCGCGGGCGAAGCAGAAGCACGACCCAAGGGATCCAAGAGATTTGAACCAGTTGGCGATCGTATGAGCGATGGCCGACTTCCCTTTGCCTGCTTGGCCATGAAGCCACATCACCCGAGGGGTATCAGGCTCCGACTTATTGATCCAGTCTACAATGTCCGCCAGGATATCAACCCTCGTGCCTTCTAGACAGAGCTTGGTGGTGTCTAATCCAGCACCACCTGCATAGGCAAGCTGGCCAAGGGTAGCCTTTTGATCTGCATGGCAATTGCTTAGGACAAGCCATAACCATGTGGAACCCGTCCTCACCTATGGCTGAGACACTGTCTTTAATATCATTGATGCTGTTCAGGGCATGACGTATAACATCTTCCAAGAGACGGATGTCAGCTGAGATGTGCTCAGCCTTGTCAACGAGCCCGTGAACAGCCACCCATGTATCCCGACATATAAGGTCCCGACATTGCTGCGTCAAGACATCCAGCACATTGCCATAGGTAGTAATCGCAGTATTAGTTTCAGACCAAACATTCTTCAGTGTTCTTTGCCCTTCATAAAGACATTAGCCGAGCATTGAACTTCAAGCGCAAATATGACATACAAAAGTTTTTCATTTTAGAATATGACTGGACGAACACCACGCAGTTGGGCATTAGTTTGGAGATTTCCGATAGAGGTTCCTTTATCTGCACGACATTTGCGACGGTACGATCTTCGATGAGGAATGCATAGACATGGCTGATTTTAGACAGGAGAGCGACGACTGACTCATCCACGGTGCTCTGTGCAATAATAGTCTGTGCACATATTAAATATAGTGCAATCTCGTATAACTTTGGCAGGTACCTGAGCGGCCCATGAGAGTGCACATAAAGCTAGTTTCGCATATGGGTGAATCTAAGCGCAATTTTAGTGACGTGTGCGCCAAAGGAAAGAGGACGCACATTAGAAATTGTCTCGGCAACGGAGATGAAGATTTTAAGGGGTCGAAGACATGAATTCACAGTGTCGAGCTGGCTGTCCGGCATACTATGCATCTGTGACACGCCTGCTCGTGCAGCTTCGAGGCTGGTACCTAGGTCGGGTATGGAATCCTGCGCTTCAGGAACTTCCTGTGCAGGAGACGAAGCCAGGTTGACGATGGTATTTGTGACGATAACAGTGCGGTCATCCTGCGATGAGGACCAAATAAGATCAGTGCTTCATGCTCGATGACATGCACGTTGGCCCACATTTTGAACTTCCGAAGGGGGCGCGTCTGTCGATACCTCAACCGCTGAGACGGAAACACACTGTGCAGGGGTGGCACTAGCGCTGATTGCGGTACCATGGTCGGTTGCGACGTCGGCATCGACGGCCTGGGTTTTGTGTCACCATAGCGATCAGAGGATAATACAAGATAACATACAACTTGACTCTCCGTGAGCGGAATGTGTACTGCGGATATGCCGGGGGTAGGGACTGTTGCCTGCGGACGGGATTGCGCAATCTACGTGGTTGATAGCCTCAATGCGCCGCTGCACTTACCAAATTGATTGTACCAGGGTTTTGCTCGTTGAGAATATTCCTTGAGGGGCTGCGGGAGAGACCGAATAACACCTGTATTGCGGGGCATTTCAGTACGGGCATTTAAAATAATTGAAGTGCATATGTACCTCGCGACCACGAACCAAGGCATCCGAAAACCTGTTCTTTGGTTTGGTTGTACGAGGGTTGTCCTCAGATGATCCCTGCTGTCCCTTCGAAGCGGTTAGTTTGAAGAGCGACGGTTAAGTAAGAAGTGAATCCCAAAGCACCTCGGCAGCAAGATTCTGATTTTTTCTACGAGGAAAAGTGGGAAAATGGTTCTTTTTGCTACGTTCTGGCATGATTTCAGTGGTCTGCCGGTAGTATTGCCGCAGAGGTGAGGTGAGGTGAACCGAAGTGGCTGGCAGTTGAGTTGGTGCCACTTCGAACTGTGCAACTACTACAGCAATGTTCTCAGCCAATCAGAGCGCGATTACTTTACAGCAAAATTATGAGATTACTAGCTAATTATTAGGTCTGAAGCGTTGAGCCCCAGCTGGTCAAGCTCCGTGAATTTGCCTTCACTCATTGCAACGTGCAATGAGCAGTGAACGGTGCACCAAGTTGTAACGGTATTACCGTATTTCATTGCAACGTGACGAAGTTACACGAACGGTTGGGTAAACCGCCTTCTTGTCCACAATCGCGCACGGCGAACCACGATCTGCCATTTAGCTGGCGGGTATACATCGCGAACGCGTGCAACACGAGCAACAAGTGTGCCTCCCAAACCATACTCGTCCATGCGAATAGGCAGGTGACGCTGCACGCGCGGATTGACGCGCTTCAGGCGGAAAAGACTGCCTTGCAAAGGCAGCTGGACGCAGTATCGTACGCGTCAGGGAAGAGCGCACTCGAGTACGCAGATGCAAGGCGAAAGATCGAACAGTTGGAGAGGGAGGCGAGGGAGGCGGAAATGGTGAGAAGGAAACTGCACAATATGGTCCAGGAGCTCAAGGGAAACATACGCGTATTTTGTCGCGTAAGGCCCGTTCTCTCGCATGACCTCGTGATTCCGGTCGTACCGGGATTGCAACGGTCGGGATCATCAGCGGACGGGAGCGAGGAGAGAGGTGCTGTTGCAGATATATCCTTTCCGGATCAGATGGATCACCGCGAGATTGTTATTTCGTCGACGAGTTCGAGCGCAACGGGACAGGAAAGGAAGGAGCTTCACAGTTTCGCGTTTGACAGAGTAGGATGTTTCAGAAATATTCTTCCGCCTGTTGATTGTGTCTTTCCACAGGTATTTGAACCAGACGCCACGCAGAGAGAGGTGTTCGAGGAGATATCGTTACTTGCGCAGAGCTGTGTCGATGGGTACAACGTTTGTATATTTGCATATGGCCAGACGGGCTCTGGCAAGTCATTTACCATGGAGGGTGGTTCGGTGCGTGCTTTCGCATTGTAGGTAGCTCGAATTAACTCTGGTGCGATAGACAGAGGCAACAATGGGAATGATACCTCGGGCAGTCAATGAGGTGTTCCGAGCAGCGGAAACCCTCCGGGATAGAGGATGGGAATACAAATTAGAAGGTCAATTTCTCGAGATTGTACGTCCTTCGCACTGTATACGCGACGAAATGTTGTCGCTCATGGCACGCACACCATGCAGTACAATGAAACTATCAACGACCTTCTCGGCAAAGGCGAATTCGATAAGAAAAAACACGACATCAAACACGAAAAGTTGCACGGCTCCATACCCTCCACACGCGTAACAGACGTCACCGTCCATCCTCTCTCCACACCCCATCAAGTTACTACGCTCCTCCAGCTCGCCAACTCCCGCCGCACAGTCGCAGCAACACTCATGAACTCTCGTTCCTCCCGGTCTCATTCCGTATTTACATTACGCGTATCGGGACATAATGAACAAACCGGCACGCGATGTGAGGGATGCTTGAATCTGGTCGATCTGGCGGGAAGTGAGAGGTTGAGTGCGAGTGGTGCTGCGGGTGATAAGGAGAGGCTGAAGGAAACACAGAGCATTAATAAGAGTTTAAGTGCATTGGGAGATGTTATTGCTGCTCTTGGAGAGAGTGGTAGGGGGGAGAAGGAGTCGAGGGGGGCTGGGGGGGCTGGTGAGAAGCATGTGCCGTATAGGAATTCAAAGGTGAGTCTCTTTTGGGAGGTTCTTCTGCGTTTCTTGTGCATCTTGCCATCATCCTGCGTCCTATCCTCGCCTGTTTCTTGCGGTTTCTGCACTATTGGTTGCTGTCCGCGTTCGTTTGGCTTTGAGTTTCATTTCTTCTTCATTTTGTGAAAGTCCGTCGCTGGTTTGATCTTTTACTGACGCTGTGTCTCTTCTTGCTGGTAACTCTCCTCTTCCTAATGCCTGTGCTCTGTTTACGATTGTCGACGATCTCGTGGCGTTTGCACATGGCCGATGTATTTGGTGACGGGCTTGTTCCTGCTGGCCCATTAACTGATTCGCCATGGTAATAACCGCCGCCACCATCGTCATTATGAAAATGCCTTGACTCCTTCTCCACTCCACTGATACATCATACGTCATTGCGATAATGATTTTGACTCGGGACCTTGGGCAGCTCACGTATCTTTTGCAAAATTCGCTGAGCGGGAACTCGAAGACACTGGTGTGTATCACTTTCACTTTCCTTTTCAACGACAATCATGCCACTACTCCTCCACCCACTGCCGCCACCGTATCTGCGGTTCGTGCCAGTTCGTGGTTCGTGGCGTACCGCACGCACGCACACCTGCCGTACGTGCGTGCGGTGGATTGTCAAGGCTATTGCGTGGCATTGTCGTGTTTGTTCTACAGCTCACTAACCTGTGTATTTGGATTTGGCTCGTAGATGATACTCAATTTGTCACCTCTAGCAGCTCATCTGGGGGAGTCGCTAACGTCGTTAAGGTTTGCTACCAAGGTAAGTATTCCTTCTCTTCTTTTTCTTCACCTTTGTCTCGTTTCTTTCCCCTTTTTCTCTATCCCCCTATTGACTCTCCGATCGCGATCGTAATCGTGTGGACAATGAATGATGTTTGTCGTTTGTAGGTGAACAATACGACGATTGGGACGGCCAAGAAGCAGCTCCGCGGGACGGGTTAATCCGACTTGAGAGGAGGCTTGGTGATATGTACCCGTGGATTAGCGCGGAGATGATTGGTGACTCATGCACACACTCGTTTTACTCCACTGTTCTCGTCTTGATTTGCTTTTGTCGATGCTCCGGTCTCTGTTCGGTGTTCTTCGCTCTTCGTTTCCCAATGCCAATCGCGCGCAGTGACTTTCACTCGACCACTCGAGGACTAGAGCACTCCACTCTCAACCCTGCCAGGGAACGAGTCCGTTCTAGTAGTTTTATATTATCGCTCTATTGTATAGGTCCATCTTTCGCCATCGACTTCGATTTCTGATCGTGAAGCCGAAGCGCAAGTTATGTATGGTATGAGTGATAACAGTGAGATCCGATGCGGTTGAAGCATCGGTGCCTTCCGACGCGCAGTGCACTGAAGTAGCGAGATGACGTCGAGTAAGGGTTTGTCACCCGGCGAACAGGCTACCCCCGGTAAGCGATACAGTGGTGCGTACAACTGTAGGAGCCGCCGGCGGGTTACATGTTGTTCTTGTCGCCGTGATCGCCATCGTTGTTACTCTTGGTCGACGACTCCCGCTTCACGTCGGCCGACCATTTGAAGAAGTTGCAGCGATACGCGTGGTTGACTTCGTCACGTGGCCGTTCCCCTTTGCCCTTGTCCCAACCTGGGCCTACCGGTCTGAAAGTGGTAATAAGTATGCATACACCGTGTTGACAGTCAGTCTCAGTATGGAGAATGGATGTGGATAGGGGGATTTAAAGGTGGGTCATAAGCATAAACCAATGGATAAGCAAGGAAAAAGACAAACGCAAAAAAAAAAAAAAGAAATGCCAACGGAGTTGACCGGAGGGGCAAAGAAATGGACGAAAATGGGAGGAAGAGATAGCGATCCGCACGGGAGGGCGGAACGATGATGCGAAAGCCTTGGGCAAGCAGTACGTACCGAGAACATAGAAAGAAGGTCTTTCCCTTATTAGGACCCGGCTTGTTCACGGTATAGAGCTTGGCGGGTTCACCGTGGACGTTGCATTTTGGGGGTTCGACAGGTGCCATGAGCTTGGACCACGCAGCTTTACTTCCCATGGGGGCTGCATCTGCGGGGCAGGTGTTTAAATTGAATACCAAGTCTGTTGCAGACGAGTCAGCCAGGGACAATGTAGTCTGGGAGGGCCTAGGCGTGCATAAGTCATCGTCGTCCTGACAGTGAGAAATGCCTGATAAGCGGAGAGCTAGTTGATAATCTGATGCGAGAGAGCTACTAGCCGCAGAAGGATCAACGTCCGGCAATGGCGGATCATCGGTAATCTTGTGCTCCTGAGATTGTGATGGGGGTGACGGAGATTGTGATGCTTGTGATGGGGACTGGGACTGGGATGACTGAGTGAAGAATGCATTCAGCGTGCCTTTTCCCGCCGCTGAACCTGCTGCTGCATTTCTGAGTTTCTTATTAGGTTTAGCCCGCGTTGTGGGTACATCAGCCAACTTGCGTTTTGGGGGTGTCTGTCGTTGTTGCAGCAGCAGTTTCTCTTGGGAACCCGATTTTGGAATGCCAGGCGATTTGGCTTTTGAGGATGTGGTCCGTGGCGGCCCAGATTCGCAGGATGCGTTGGGCAGATCTAGGGTCCCTGCACAGTCTGGCGGCACAGCCCCGGTGGCCTTTGACTCAGTAGATGAGATAGCCGACGCCTGTAGAGGCGACGTGGACGGCGATCCCGATGCCGAATCCGAGACACCCATGGTTGTTGTCACCTTTGCCCCTCTTGCGAAGAATGTGGATAATAACATCTGTTTTCCGGAAAACTCGTCCCAGCGGCGGGCTGCGAGCCGTGGGCGTGCTGCTACCCCGTTGTCGAGCGGCGGTGGGATTACCTCACGAAGAGAGAGCTTTACTCCAGCGTCGGTCGTGATTTCGTCATGAAGATCAATATACATCGGACAGTGGTCAGAGCCTTTGACGGAAGGTTGGATGTCACCATGTTTGATCCACGGGAGGATCCCTCGCGTCGCCAGGATGTAGTCAACACGGGTGCCATAGTTCGTGTCCCGAGCACATATTTTGGTATTCCAGCCTGTGAAAATGTAACACGTATGTATGGTGGCCAAGAAACATAAAATCGTGCGTCGTACATGTGTACATCCCTTTCCTATCGGGCCAAAACATTCGTAACACATCGGACATGCAGCCGTTCGGGCCAATCCAGTCACGAAACCACGCGCGTGCGGGATGATCGTAAAACGTTGCTGCGTTACTGGCGAGATGACCATCGCAGTGGTCGAGTGGAGCTGAGCATATGTTTATGTCACCCACTACGATTACTTCTCTGCCTTCGGAGATCAGTTTGTTGACGCGCTCCTGCAACAGAAAGTGGTAATTCATTTTGAACGGAAGACGGGCATCAGATGTTTCGTTAGGGCAGTAAACATTGATAAGGATGAACAGGCCAAGATCTAGCACGAGGGCTCGGCCTTCGCCGTCGAGAGACGTCCAATCGGAGGGAATGTCGGCATTCTCATCTGGCATAAGGTTCATTTCATGGGCACAAGGATATGAACGCGAGATATGGTCCTCCAGACTAAGCGGAGGCTTTGGCTGCACGGACCCTGACAGACCCTCTTCCGCTTTGAGGGGAATGAGCCTGCGAGAGTCTGTGTAGATGGCAACACCACTGTACCCGCCTTTGTTGGCGGGGAAGGAGAAAAATCCGTCAAAGGGATCAGGTGTGCCAACGTTGCGGTCAAGACTGCTTCGCGAGGATTTCATCTCTAATTGCGCGCGTCGGATGGTCTGCAATGAACATGCGAAAAGAACGAGTAACGTATACCTTGGAAGCAAATGATGTCTGCCCGGAGATGCATTAAAATCTCCTTGAATGTTTTGAACGCGTTCCATCTCGTGCGAAGTTCTTCTAAGCTTCTCGAGGCGAGAAGATAACGAACCGAAACTCACGGATGGTACTGAGGAAGTGTCCTAACACCGTTCTAATGGCAAAGCCGCGGTTAGAGGATTAGTAGATGGGACCCGTGGCGGACTCACGATATTCCACGAGAGAATGCGCATGGCGTGTGCCAGACTAGTAGTACTAGGATAATCAAGAGTAGTCGTTGTAGTAAACTTTGCTTCCTCACCGCTGTCACGACCCTGCAGCTCATCGGCCGCAATATCTCAACGAATCGCCCAAGGTTGTTCTTTATACAGCCGTTATCGTGCCGCTCACACGTCTGTCTGCAAGGTCTTCTCGCTGCGGCTCGAGAAGTCCATTGACACCGCTTTGTCTATCTACCACTGTTCGCACCAGAGATACCAATGCGATCTAGGAAAACGTGCCTGCCGAGCGTGTGCCCACACGTCTGTTCCTCCGCTCACGGTCTTCCCCACCACGTCTAGCGCGCCCCAGTCCACCGATCTTGTCAACTCTGTCCCAGGGCACCGTGATGCGTTCACTATAGTATTTTTGCCCCAGCCCATGATGGCGAAGCTCGATGACAGTCTATCACAACTGTTGTCGTGATTTCATGCGCTTCGTGGACACGTTGTATCAGCACCTCAGATCCCATCGGACTCATGGTCATGGCGTCAATTTTCTTTTACGTTGACACTCTCTACCATATCCTGTCTTGAACAAGCCCACGGCCTCCTAAAACTTGTCTTTATGTACGCCGCAGACGTGCGTGGAGCGTGGTGGTGGTGCACCGAGATAGATTTTTAATTAACTCCTTGGTGAGTAACCCCTCACCGAAGTCACCACCATGAGCCAGGGTCGTCCTTTTCGGCTTGGATCCTTAAGGCAATTACGCGCTGGCTCGATTCGCTGAGTAGTTCAGGACCTTCTCGTAACACTAAGCACGCACCGGAGAGAAAAGGCGGAGGAATGAATCTCGTGTTGCCCATCAAACGATGCCTGCATGAGGAGCATGGCCAGAACAATCCAAGTTTCATCCATATTTCAAAGTCACAGCATCTTCATTCACCTTTCTTTCGATCCCTGCTTTAAGGCTCCAACTATTCTGACAAGGTCTTCTGCCACTACCTCCGGCTTATAACAAGTCCTTATCTCGCGGTCACCCATGAATCGAGGTACGCGGGAAAACATGCCACGGTCGCGGTCCAGAAGTGCTCAAGCCAGGTCTGCAGGCAACAGCCGCAGGGCTTTTCGCAACTTCCACGATTCAGCATCAAGTCCTGGCACTTACTCTTCCCGCTTCGACGCGGACCGGAGAAGGAAGCAAACACTATTGAGCCTGGTGGACCTTCTATCAGAGTTGACCCAGGATGGTGGACTGGAAGCAGGTTCGTTACCCATTTTATATAGTCGTGAGGCTAACAGTGAACCTTGCTCCAGATCTTACTTCCCCTCCTCCGGCTACAGAAGACGAGTTGCGTGAGCGTGAGTAATGCCCATCCTCCTCCATCTATTGTGGCAACCTTTACCTACAGCTATGACGGCGGAGGAAAAGTTGCAGGCAGCAGGGGCGGAGCAGTTCTTCAAGTTCGAGAAGTAAGTCATCTCCCTTCACCCAGTATATCCACTAAGTGCTTTCAAAGGCGAGTGGAGAATCTGGATAAGGAGGTCTGTGTAGTCTTCGCCGTGTTAGAGTAATCTGACATCACCTTTGATAGCTTCGCAACTTTGCTAACGCGGCCCGTCAACTGGGGAGCTCTGTTGGCATCCTCTCTTCGGCATTTAAACTACGGGAACGACTTACGAAAATTTTGTTCTTGTTCCGAGAGAACGCTGCATCTCTCTTTCCTCGGAAAATTACTAGACATCCAAAGGAATCCCTTCTCAACCCGAATTTAATGGACCGGAAACGGCGTCACTCAACTTGGCGAATCCACCGTCCGCCCCCTGTTACGAAACTCATTCTAGAGGATAACCTTCAACCCGAAACATTACCGTCTCAATTTCAGAGCTTTGCCAGAGATGTCGTAACATTCCTCAATTGTCTGAATGAATTCCCAGAATTCACTGACGAAGCTGTTGACCAATCGATGAAGGCATTTGAAGGAGACTTGAAAGTGAGTGTCACAGCTCAATGCCTCCATAACGACAACTTAGGGAATGCCTGCCCGTTCAGTATTGGGCTTCGTGCCTCGACGAGTATAAAAGTTAGCTTTTCCTATACATTCTTCATCACGTCTAAACTCAGCAGCTCTGCGTTTAGGCCAGTTTCGATCAGCTGCTGTCCAGCGTTATGTACACGACTTGACCAGTGAGATTGGCGATCACGTTGACAATATTACTGTCACACTATCTATGTTTATCGAGATCGGTGAGTGAGGGAGTGCATCGTTTTCACTGTCCTGATAAGCTTTTATTTATTTAGGTGTTCCTACAATCAGGTTCCATCAGCAACACGCTGCAGCCAATCTATTGAACTTGTCAACAGTCGCAACATTCTTCTCGGCCGTGACTGCATCAACCTTGCAATTCTCATCTTCGAGCACAGGAACTGTGCTTGCGGATGCCGTCAATGCCTTTTGGTTTTCATCATTGGTGTTCAGCATAGCTGCGTCTGTGAATAGTCTCCTCGGACTAACGTGGAAGCAAGCTATGTAGTAAGCGGTTCTTTTACTTCTTTGCGTCATGTCCTGTGCTAATTGCATCATTGAGCCGCTCTCCTGGGCACAGGGTGCCGTGGTGGGTGCTCATATGGATTAAACGATCTCCGCTTGTCTTCCTTGTCATGTCCGTCGCCTGTTTCTCGTCAGGCCTCATGCTTTTCACCTACTCCTCTCATCAGGTGGGTGTGCTACGCCACTGGAGTTTTCACATGTTTGTTGAGACGTTTATCTTACAGGGACCCGTAACCTCAACCATAATCACCGTGCTAACGGCAAGTCGATGCTTGGTTGGCTCCACAGCCTCGTCTCACCCTTACTCCTCACAACAGGTCGTCACATCCTTTGGTCTTGCTGCTGTATCAGCATGGTTTGCGTCTGAGCGGTGGATATTTGTTCAGCACAGCGGTCAGAAGTGGCTTGGAGATGCAATTTCTGAGTTCGCCGGCCATATTGCGGACCTTCGCATTGTTCGAGCATTGCGCTTTGTCACCGATTGGTTATGGGGATGTATCGCAGCCGTCTTCGCAAGATTCAAACGTTTAGTAGACTGGGTAAATGTAACTCCAGCCCACCCGGAGAAAGATGAGCTGCCATTCTATAGCGATCCACATCAACCGCGGGTTCCCCGCCACCCCATACCTCCTCCACACTATCGTCACAACACACAAGAGTCCATAGCACCAATGCAACATCAAGAAATAGCCTTTTCTTCATGCTCAGATCTCACTGAACGTCGGATGTCTGCAGACGAACGCAGTGAGGACAGTGTGGCTACCGGACAGTCTCATGCCAGGCAACGTTTCGTGAACGCCATTCGCACTGTGATCATGCTTCAATCTACTCAGACCACTGGCACTACGCGTCCAATGTCTCCAAGACGAGACTCGGCTTGGGAAACTCCACAGCTTACATCGCCAGGTCGATATGCGGATCCGAACGTGCAAGCGCTGCGAAACCATCGTATGGCGACCAATATCGAAAAGCTGAAGATGCTTGGTCCTATTCAAGAACTGGCTGCACATCAGGCTCTTGTGCGTCATCTCCAGTTTTCACCCAACGGGAAATATCTGGCTACATCTAGGTGCGATTGCCTATTTTTTTTTCTTCTTCTTTGCCTTGCTCACATTCGCTGTAGTTGGGACAGGACGTCAGTCATATTTCGGGTAGGGCAGAGCGGGGACCTTGCCACCCACCGCGTTCTTGTTCACGTACGAGGTTTCATTGGCCAAGTCGCTTGGTGAGTAAGCGCATTATGTCAAGTTTCGCGTTTGCTGACGATAGTGCATAGGTCTCCTAATGGCCGGACGCTCCTGACTCGGCTCACGCGTTCCGTAAAAGTGTGGACTGAGGTAATGTGGATTTCTGCCTAATAGGGAGATAGCCGTGCTGATCGGGTTTTCTCACCAGGATGGCGTATGCAAAAAAACGATCGAACGACAGAATGGTATCCAGTCCATCGTTTGGCTCCCAAACAGTGACGGTAAGATCCCTGACGCGTTCCATGTTGAGCGTTTTTTCATGACGGGTCATGATCAGCTTTCCTTTCTGTCGAAGGAAGCGAGGTTGTCAAGCTGGTGCGTAAAATCGTCTGTGTTCCATGGCGATCTTAACTGACACGCGTTTAGGATTTGACCGGGAAGGTGAGGTGCAAGTGCTGACATCCTTCAGTAGCTTTTTTGTCTTACCACATGTCATTAGGTACTGGATACTTACAATCTTGGCCAAGTTCGGCTTCATAATGTCGCGGTCACGGAGGACTGTGTGCGTTTGGTCGGCGTGGGGCCGTCTATCGCATCCTCTGAAGGGCCTCATCCTAGTCGGCACACCAGAGTGGAGAAGCGCATTATAGGTATGGCTCGTTTATGACCTTCTAGTATCCGCTCAATATTCCCCATGACAGTTTACAACATGGAAAGAAAAAGAAAAGAGAGGTACGTTTAGGCTTATGGGTGCAGGCTCAATTTTTTATTAGTCGTTTAGCCAAACCCCGTTCGCCAATGATGTTCGCGATGTCACCATGGCAAGGAGAGCTTCCGTTGTCCTTATATCTCCCGAAAAGGTCGGTATTGTCCCGAATCCTAGCGACTTTGTTTTCAACCTTTGTCCTTGTTTATCAGGCCCCACCTCAGCTTTGGAAGGTAGAGGTTGTCAGGGACAGAGATAACAACTGCCTCACTTCTCGCCTCACCCCGAAACATACATTCGTTCTCAAAGTTCATGTTGACTTTGCAGGCCCATGCTACTTTGCAGGGAGGGATGACCAGTTCGTATGGTGTGCCGGAAAAGGTTCGTTCGTTTCTCATCGCCTGACATATTCTGACGAATTGCCGCAGCTGGAGACATACACATCTGGGACCGAGATACTGCGGCGCTTCTCCACTGTATACGCCCACCTCCAAGTGCACTAGATCTGACGTGTATTGCGTGGAATTACGCAACAGACGATCCATTCTCGTTTGCGACAGGCAGTCATGACGGAGCAGTTCGTTTGTGGTCGACGTCAGCGCCACCGGAGCCTGATGCAAAATCAGAGAGTTCGTCATTTTACGACCAACATCCAGAGGGTGATCGGATGACAGTATTTTCTCTTCAATCTGGTTAGCAGGTAGATCATCGTCCAACGCAACTCTTGCGGGAAATACTTTGTGAAGAGCTATGGATTATTTATTATGTTTTGTGCAATAGGGGCTTTACTAGGTAATCTTCATTGTCCACTTGTACCGATAGGCTAATGTATGCTGCATCCTTGTTTACCGTTCTTAAAACGGTTGTAGAGAAATATGAAATGTATCAACGTTGCGGTGTGGTGGAGCTCGTCATGAGCTTCTAAGCATATCACATCACCGTTGGAGGCAGTGCACATGTTGGAAACAGAAAGCCATACATACATACATAGATATGTACTAGACAACATCATGACATTAATATACTCGATTCAGATGTCCGTTTGGGCCTCTCCTTGCCAAGACCTGCAGCACGTTCGGCCTCTTCCATAGTGTATGCAGGTTCTCTGAGCGCTCGGCACCTTTTCTTGTGTACCTTGCTCTTCCAATGTGAATGAAGTGCAGCATCACTTTCGAAATACCTTGAACAAGGGTGCACGAACGCTGAATCAGCGGTCTGGGCGTAATATGAATCATGCACTGCACCCAGTTCAGCTCACCTCGCACATTCTACGCAGTAGTGCTGCGCCAGACCGGGTTTTTCAAAATCGAGTGGTTGTGCCTCGAGTGCGGCACGATTCTGAGATAGGGCACACGCAACGAGGAATGAAAGTCAATACATATATGATCACGCATCATCCCACCGAGAGAGACTCTCGAGTGGACGAGTCAGGCTGAGACGTACATACTTTTGGATCGAGGTCGATCAGCTGTATCTGATCGAGATCTCTTGTGCGAGCCTGGAAAACGAGTGTCAAACGAGTCAAGATTCTGTAAAAAAAAAAAACACGAATGATTGAAAAAGTCCCCAAGGGACGATGCGCACTCTGGTACGGGAAGCCCTGTGGATGTCACGCTGCGATTTGTGGGTTCGAGAGCGACGTATACGGCCCATTATTTGTGGCAGCCTAACGTTTTTCGTGAGATGCGTCGACGTGCAGTGTGCAGTGTGCAGCGTTGCAGGAACAGGCCAAGGGACGATAGTTTGGGATCAGGCTTGCCAATGCATGCGGTGAAAAATTTGGCACAAGGCCGCCACGTAAGCATGATTACTATACAGGATTGCTAATTGGCTTATTCGAATGCATCATTCCTTGACAGCATCTCCCATCCCATCTCCTCAAAAAATCGTCTGCCTCATGTCTGATGCCCAGCGGATAGTAGTAAAATGGTAAGTCACTTGTTGCGTGTACAAGTACCCTTTTTGAGCAATACCGTTGACATGTTAGTTCCAAGAGTCACTGTCAAGTCTTCAACATGGCTTGGTTCCTACAAGTTTTCGAGCAAAAGTAATCGGCGTCACTCTGTGGATAGCGTTTGCACAAGATACAGGGGGCCTTCAATTTCAATGTGACGGATTCCCTGTTCAATTTCGTCGTTTCCCCCCCATCAATGCCAGGATGGAAGAGAGTGATTTGTTTTGGGACTCACTCTCGGTGCTTGATGGAACAATAACCCGTGCTGACACCCGTTTTGTCTACGTGAACTGGTTTTCCACAGTGGGGGATGGCACATGTAGCAGCAGGCTTTGCGGCGGGTACATTTGTCTTTCCCGCTTTTGTGATCGCCGGGGGAGGCGCCAGAGGAGGAGCACTGGGGGCCGTTGGCTCTTCTTCCGAGTCCGTCGGGTAGGCACTCAGGTCCGTCTCCTCCTCCTCGTCGACTTCATCAGATGCAGAATCGCTCGGCGGATAATCAGAAGAGTCATCGTCTGGTCATTAATATTCAGTAATGGAAACGACATAATAACCACCGGCCCGGTAAGTCTTTCTTACCTTGGGTCACAGTCACTTGAGGTTTGGCTTGGGCTGCTTTCTTCACGTTGTGGCCAGAATTATTTTGGGATACATGATGATGCCGTACGACGTTGGGTAGGTTTTGCTTCGCGGGTTGCTTTCCTTGTACAGTTGCTTGGTTACTTCCAGCGGTGGTTGCCAGTGCTGCACAGGATTTCGTACAATAATCTGAATTTCTGAACTTTGGCTTCTTTCCACAGTACTGCAGATCGTGCATGTGATCAAAGGTGATAAGTAATGGATCGTGACTGATCGGCACTTCGAGGACTCACAGCGCAGAGGATCGCTTTCTGGGGTGCGTTGGGTGCTGCCAGTGCTCGGTTAGTATGGCCGCCGGAAGATTGGGCCACATTGGGTAGCGAGCTGGCAGCAGGAGTCCTTGCTTGTTTCGCTGCTGCTTGAGATGCACATGTCTGGCCACAATACTTGTGAGTGCCAAATTTCGCTCTCTTGTGGCAGTTCTACTGTCCCTTTTCAGCTTTGGCGCAAGTGTCTCACAAATATTAGCACGTAGAAACTGCGCACCTCGCAGTCGTTCTGCGCCATCGAGATTCGATAGTATTCAGGTTTGTCCGCACAGGGAGCGAGTCGTCGATGTGGATAGGATTTAGACTCAGAAAGAAATCGAATCGAATCGATGAGCCTCATGGTCGACAGCCTGGAGGCTCGGCACAACCCGCAACGCCAGGCATGGCATGCAAGTCTATCCACATGGGCGGCCCGATGCAATAACCTATCTTGATTCTAAATCGGGTGCGGCAGGGCTCGTTCAAATAGATTCTGGCACAGGGATGACCCCTTCCGTCCTTGATCAGAACTCAGTAGTGGCCCCGGCCCATCTGCCAATTAATGTCAAGTGGGACGACTTTTTTTTGTTTTGTATTCGAGATGAAATAAGAACCTCCTCGAATTTGATTTTTTTTTTCAGGGACCAGATCAAAACGCGACGCGTTGTATCCTCAATGCCAGCCGTATTAGAGGTAGGCCACGTTACGGGATATGTTCATAAACGGAGGTATTCGAACCAGCAGTTTGCAACGAGCTGCCTATCCGGTAGTCGGTATCCCTTCGGGTTCCTACATACGACTAGTACCAGCATACCAAAAGAAGAAGCGTCAAGATCACGATTCTAAATGTATAACTTGGGGCAAGCTCCGCTCCACAGCGTAGTATGACAGGAGTGATAGTCCAGGCTGTGGCCCATTCATTCATTTCTCCCTGGTATACATCACGACGTATCTAGGACTGATAGCGGCCGAATCTCGGACTACCACTAGGTCGTCCATCAGAACCTGGGGGGGAAGGGCTTCCATCAGCAGATAGAAGCGTAGGGTTTAGGTCAACTAACTGAGTTGTTTTTGTTGGGCACTTGTGGTAGGACGACGTCGCATGCAATCATGACTCGATATGGGGAGCTCAAGCATGATGTTGCGTAGCGGTCTGCTCGAGAGGGATTGGTGCAAGAGTAGAGGCCATTCCCATGACTATGCGCGCATACAGTAAGATGGCGTTGTGTCAGGTATACGACGCACGCACCGTCCCTTGTTATGTGGAGCACTGAATGCCACGCCCTTGAAAGCGGACTTGATAATGTTGCAGATACCGCACGAGGACCAGGTGCAAAGAGCGGTTCCTTTGGTGCCCATGTCACACATGCATTGCGAGGCGTGGAATGTGCGCAGCAGTCGCACGCCCCCGCTCGACTTGAGCTTCTGGCTAATAACCAATAGTACATCATCATCATCTGGGGGATAGGCAAGATCGTGGATTGGCACTGACGCATACGATTCCTTTTCAGCGACGATTACCTGAGGCGAATACGATATTTCGAATAACTTCTCGATCGTTGCTGAGCCTGCATTTCTCCACCTATCATTCCACTCTCGTTCGACTAGTGGTCGATGACAGTGCATCAGGATCAGCATGCTCGATTCCCATCAGATCGCGACCACGCACATTCTCTCCACACAGTGCCCGATGCGTTGATATCATACATGTGCAATTCATCGGCCGCCTTGAACTGTGTGCATCTGGCGCACGTCTGCCCGCTGGCCCCACCCTGGGGTAGTACTAGTACACTTCTGCACCGGACGCATCCTTTCACGAGCCCGATATCTACGCCCTGCCTGTGGTTGCAAAGTGAGTAGTAGTACCCCCCCACCCCACGAGGGGAGACGACGAGATGCGTAACGCACCTTGCATGATCGTCGGAGCAGAAGCCTCGAAGGTTCGGATCCTCCGCATTGTTAGTACAGCCCCTGATCTTACAATTGGGAGGGGATTTTGATTTTTTGGTGACAGCAGCAGCGCAGGTCCTACCGCAATACGAGTGTGTCACGCCCGAGATGTCTACGTACTTGGCTTTGATACCACAGATCTACCGTCCGCGTATTAGTACACCGTGGGATGAGTTCTTGCAAAACGCACCTCGCACAAGCCTGAGCTCGGTAGAGCTTTGCGTGGAGAGGCCATTCTTGGTGGTGTGTTCTTTGGCGGCACGCACGTGTTTGCCACACCCTCGGAGGTCGTCGCCTCGGGGATGCAACGTGGTCGCGCCATGCACCCGAGCGTGAAAACAAGGAAAATTCCATTGAAAGGACAATGCCATTGACACCATCGATACTAGGAACTCGAACACACAATAGCCCGTCTCGGTCTGCAACGCCGTCGACGTATCAGGTCGATATCGTACAGACTATGCGCGTCACGTCGGATGAGCCACTGACATCCGGCACGATCGACCAGATCAAGAAGCGCCTCGAGAGAGTGCTTCACCATGATCTCGGTGGATACACGTCAGGGGATGAAACCAAGCTAAGCATCACTCAGACGAGTCTGAACGTCGTGAGGGCAGCAGGGAGCCGTGACCGGACACTCTCATCCCCGCCCCCACCGTCGCGGGCTCTGAAGACTGTGGGGGCCCGCCCAGTCCTGGCAGCTGCGCCTCAGTCGCCGAAGCGGATCCTGTTTTACCATGCTCATGATCCACACTATGGTTTCACCAACTTCTCATCGGACCCAGTCGAATACCAGGGTAAAATATACCCCACAAGCGAGCATCTGTTCCAATCACTAAAGGTAAGCAGATATAGAGGTATCGCATTCCGGCCCTAATAATGCCGTGCAATACATAGTTTCTACCTCACCGCCCGGAGCTCGCAGAACACATGAGAACATGCTCCCAACGACCACGCGCCGTGTTCGATGAAGCCCACAGGTTTAGTCCCGAGGCCCGGCCAGACTGGCTCAAAGTCAGAATCGAAATGGTGCGTCGTTGTTGGATTATTATTCACTGATGCGGCCCATCATGATGTTTTATATAGATGGATTTGGCACTATGGCATAAATTCACGCAGAACACGCACCTCAAGGACGAGCTTCTCTCCACGGGGGATGCTGAACTCGTCGAGGTAAGCCGCATTGATGATCACTGCCGTTATCGAAGCTCACCGACAAATAGGACTCGGACAAGGACGCATTCTGGGGTGTTGGTCCTGACGGAAAGGGGGAAAACCAGCTTGGAAAAGCACTGCAGAGGCTCAGAACAAAGCTGCGGGACGTGGAAATGGGTCGAGCCAAGACTGCCTTGACAAGAATTCATTGATAAAGCTTTACGACAGCGGCATTCCGTGTTACAGTAGTTAATTTATCTGCGAACCGTTTCCATAAATATTCGCTCATGCCAAAACGTGGTCAGAGGCATTGATTTCATATCATTTCGAAGGGGGGGGGGGAAGTAGTATCGCCCCTTAGACGCGATGTCGGCCGAGAACCGTCTACACAAGACCGACAAAACTGTTTCCACAGAAGAGACAGCGTTCGACAGCTTCCAATAGCTCCTTCACAATCCAGCTCCGTGCTGCAACGGGCATCCAACTATCATCATCCTTGGCCTGGCTCTGTGACACGGGCAGCAACGCCTTGCGGCTACATCCAATGCAGGTTCGAACCATCGAAGTCGATAAAATGAAAGACGTCACCGAGCAACGAGCTAGATAGAAGAAGGAGAAAGGGAAATAAACCCACACGTTTTCGTACAAGTGGTCCCCACCGTGGGGCGTCCACAAAACGAAGCAAACTGCGTCCAACTCACCCCAAGTATGGCCCTTCAAACACGTCGCCTGGGTGATGTCCTGCAAAGGCACCCCGATGTGGCAGGCTGGACACACTTCATGCAGACCTGCTATGTTGGGATCGATCTCGACCACCGCTTTCACCCTGTCCGACAAGGCTTGGGCCTCGCTAGATAGATCTGGAGGTGAACCAGGAAGAAGGGACTGGACTACTACTCTCAGCACGAATGGAATATCGGCCGCTGCGGTCACATTGGCGAATTATGAATCAGCTTCTCCTCGTTCACATCGCGTCACAAGGGGAAGGGAGGACATACGAGTGAGTGCCATGACAATGGCTGCAAGGTGACGAACCATGGTGCGTAGCACGCGATGAGATATTTCAGCCAGGTATTGCTGGGCGACCTTGCCGCATTCAATACGCATGTGTGGATCTTCACACAGTTTCTAAGTATTGGAAGGATTAGGGTGATGCACCTTGTCACAGATACACCTACCCACCCAGCAGCCATCCACAAGCGATAAACACATTTGGAGCTGAAGCAAGCTATCCCAGCCGGAAAAATGCGTCTTGAAACTTGTGCGTAAATGCAACTGTCCATCTTCGCGAAGACCGGCGTGGGTACATTCAGGAACAACAATGGCCCTCCAATCGTCCGGTGGCAGAGCTTGAGTCACTATTTCCAACAAACGAGGGCACAGCTGCGCAAAACGGCCAGTATTGCCCAAGTGCAAAAGTGTTGGCCGGAGCAAGTGCATTGGAGCTGGCCTAGTCGCTGTGCATACGAACGACGCGTCAGTGCCCACACATGTATTGTGAACAGGGAAGGGGGGGCCAGCCAAAAGACCCCGTAATTACCGCAATGAGATCCAGCCAGTGTGTTCTGCGCCATCCTCAAAATTGTCTCATCATCAGGTGTCCAAAACGGTGCAGTGAGAAGGACGCATTCATGCTTCGCTTCGTGCTTGTAACTAAAGTCGGACGGTCTTAGTACCCTGTTATACAATTATTAAAACACTGTGGTTAGCTTTCTTTCACAGCCCCCCCAAGGAGCACGAATGTCCAAAAAAAAAAAGACATGGTGGTTCACGCACTCATAGATCCAGGTCGAGGTGGAGCAAGCATCATACGAAACCGAACCGCTGGTTCGGTTGACGTCTGCATAGTCCACACCGGCATCTGCACTGGCACGAACGAAAAATGCACGAGAAGCCTGTGTGAGTGCTTCAGACGTGATGGTCTCTGCACCCTCCAATGGTGAGGGTGACGGGGCCACGCAAGAAGATGGCATCCAAGATGGCTCGACTGAGAAGGTATGGATCGCGTGGAAGGATCCGTCCGAAAATGTGATGAGGAGGATGTCGCGGTGAGCTATGTATGAAAGCCCCGAAACGGTATCTAAAGAGGACGATCCGGCCGACGATTTTTGGATCTGGACCAGTAGTGTTCTTGTTCCGTGCCAGTGAGTGGGGGACGACGGGAGGGACCAGAGGTGCACGATGCCTGGCTTGGCCACAACGAGAATCGGCTGTGGCCAGTCATGAGGAGTGTACAACTTTTTTTTTAGACGAGAGGGGCTTACATTTCGGCCTGGAACGTTTATCCATTGGAGGGCGGTGATGGCACGTTTGTCGGGACTAAACGCGAGTTCTCGCAGTGGCTCGACACTAACATGTAGGTTCTCGTCGCGGTCATATTCAGCAACAAATCCTGTAATGGCGGGGGGCGCCTCCAGCATCTGTGCCACTCGAAGTAAGCCAACACCGCCATCCGCCATCGCGTATGCCAGCATCGCTGCGCCTGGGTTAAAGATTGTGGTTAGGGTCGATCAGCAAGTATGACGTAGGACAGGCGAATCTGACAATGATTTGCTTCTATCGAGGTCCACGGCGACCACGCCAGGTGCGTGATCCATTGCTCGCTCAGCTTCGACAGCGTGAGGGGCTCCATTCGTGAGCCCTCGCTTTGATAGCCGCAAAATCTAAAAAGTTCGGTCGGTTTCCGACCCAACATACGAGGTTGGCCAAATGACGACACTACCTGTACAGCGCAATCGTACCGCCACGGCTGCCGAGAGCGAGTATGGACGCGTCGACTGACGGACTGGGGAGTACGCCAAAATCAGGTTGACGAGACCATGAAATACCTGGCGAGCACAAATCAGCTGTGGAAAGCAAGATGCGCAAAGGGGGGTGACACTTACTAGTCGTTTGGATTTTCAAAACAGCCGACGTGTCCACTTCGCCGTCGTGTGTCAAGTTATCGACAAGCCAATCGGTCAGGTTGGCGATCTAGAAATGATCATAGGACCTTTTTTCTTCTTCTTGCATTGTCACTCAGAGAAACTTGCCATTGCCCACTCGCCATTGAGGTGGTTTTTTGTCGCTTCCCAGAGTGTGACGTCATGCACGGTGAGCACCGCGAGAATACATCTACGTGCACATATGTATATGCGTCCGTTACCCAATGATCTCCCCAGTTAGTGCGATGTAGAGAGAAGTCAGTACGTACGTACGTACCTCCCGCGGCTGGACAGTGCGCTCGGAGAACACGCCACAGCACGAACAGAAACATCCAGCGATCCGAGCGTGATAGCTCCCCAGTCTGTTGATCGACCCCCAAGCACTGTGTATCCCCGAGACACAAACAAGAAACAAAACAAAAAAAGACGTACCATCACATATCTCCGCCCACATCCTTTCGGGAATACGCGACGTATCGAACATCGTCCTGTACCACCCGAGCGTCTTCTCGCTCACGTCGTCGCCTATAGGCAGCTTCAGCTCTGCAGGCGTGCTCAGGTTGATTCCGTGGTCGGGAGTCTACTATCCACACCATTGGGATCATAGCCGTCATCCATGCGTTTTCTATGCGATCAGAAGAAAAGGGTATGCGGTCATGCGAGGGGCACGCGTACGAAGATGTATACCGCTGATTTGGTGGCGAGGCAGAGTTGGCCGTCGTCTGTCCATTGGAGACATCGTTCGGAGGGATGGGGTATAATAGTGGGTACTTTGAGTGCGGTGTAGATGGGGGGTTGTGCTGGCATTATGGACGTGGAGAAAGAACGGGTTCTTAGCTGTTGCACATACGCGCATGGGAGTGACGCAAATGACCGTTGCCCGCTCTGAATCATATTTGAGTTTGGCGTCTGATGACTGCTTACGTCATACAGGTATCGATCAGAAATGGCGGAAGTTCAACTCAAGGTATTGCTACACTATCAATGTGGCATTCACTGAAGTGGAAGCGAATCTCATAGTATGCGGATTCCGGGGGGGATCCATGTACACTTTACTCAAGTGGGACTATGGCACAAGATTTGCCAGTACTGTAGCTGAGGGTACGTTAGGAAGAATGCAAATAAAAAACTTTCGTCGATGGAAGGAAATTAACCCTTGAACCATCTGGGACAATCTGTGGTAGATATCATCTTGCTTGGATTGATGACGAATTCTGCTGTAGCAGGCATGAGTTTCAAAAACCGATTTGCAATGCGGTCGATATCCATGTGCTCATCCGTCTATGGAAATGGAATGTCATCACCATCCATTGATCTAGGACGGACTGTCGCCTTGCTTGGATAGATGGCTCTGGGACATCGCTCGTCAATTGGAGACATGCTTCGGAGGAATAGGTTATGACGGCTTGCACCCGTTGACACTTTCAAGCATGCGGCGAGATTGTGCTGATGTGCGGAGCGGCGATAGCATCTGCTGAAAAAGCATAAGTTCAATCCGGGTTGTTGCACATACGAGAACAAGGCAGCGCATTGCCAGAACCAATTGCAACTAAGGTGATCAGTTGTGATCGAACCTTCAAGTCTTTGTCTTCCGGCTTCATGCCAGAAAGAAGGGAGCGTGAGATTTGCACTTCGGTCCATCCGTCATGTGGTGGACGTTGCAAAGAGTATATGCAGGGTGCGCACCTCACAGTGGCCCAAACGTCTGCCTTGTTGCGCCCAATTAAAGCCCAACTGAGCGGGTCGTTTGTCAGATCTTTACCTGACCGCACTCTAGCCGAATTCAAGCGAGCCAAACAAGACTTACATTTGGGATTGTGACCATGAGTATTATAGACTGCGAGCAATTGATGCGTCGCAGTGCTAAATAAACGCCATGGGGTAGCCAATTTTAGTGGAACGACTATCTTCCTCTAACTTAGAGTCGGGCTTTGGGAGACTAGGGGTAGCCTGTGTGAGAGCGACACCTCCATGGGTCGAGGAGATGTCGAGTAATGTCGAACGAGTATCGCAGTGAAAGCATCACTATCCGGGTAAGGGTCGTCGTCTTCACCTGCGGTTGTGAACCCATTGAACGTTGGCGTAAAGCAAAAGATTCCCAACATCTTCGATTTGACTGTGCTGGTCAATGGTAGTGAGTAAATCATACTCACCGGTGGTAGACAAACGACAGGAATTGTTGACCAAGGGTGAGAGTACCAACTTGCCAGTCCGCATTGCAAGAACATGAAAAGAAAACTATGTGGATTCCAACGTAGTATGGGCCAGGCACTGAAATATTGCACCTAGCACGAAAGACATATCATGGAACCCTACTTTCTCTGCCATCGCTCCGTTACTCGACGACGCCTGCAGGGGCACCGAGGAGTGCAACTCTATAAGCTGCATCGAGGGTCTAGTGTATGAAAAAAGAAGCAAAGTTTTTCACTTATAGTGTCACATGTCACTGTGCTGTGACAGGTGTCACATTTCTCCCATCATCATCGTCGTCTCCTCCCCGAGCACTCAAGACGATCATCCACGCCGTCCGACACCACTTCAAGACAAAAAATGGGTTCGACAAGGTCAGTGCGCACGACCGTCGGCGTCTTCATGGATGGAGCTATCATATGGGCCATGTATCGAGGTTTTGGATGATGGATGGATACAGTCGAGAATGGATGGACCTCTTACTGGCGTATTCCGCTTGAACGAACAACGATCACTCACGCTCCCCACTATGGCAGACTCTACTGCAAGGGCCGCGTCCTTGGACACAAGCGCGCAAAGCGCAACACCCGCCCCAACACTTCCCTCATTCAAATAGAAGGTGTTTCCAACAAGGAAGACGCTCAATTCTATCTCGGCAAGGTACATACATCCACCATCTTTCGTGAACCGCTGTTTTATGACCTTATTTTCTCCTTTCAGCGTGTTGCATATGTTTACAGGGCGAAGCGGGAAATCCAGGGGTCGAAAATCCGTGTTATCTGGGGGTGCGTTTACAATTCTCGAATCTCATTCACTAAACAAACTGACCTCCCGTGGTGACATCCAACAGTCGTGTAACCCGTCCACATGGGAATTCCGGCGTTGTCAAGTCAAAGTTCGGCTCCAATCTCCCACCACGAGCCTTTGGTGCTAGTGTGCGCGTTGTACGTTGTCATCGTCATCTCTCGCATTGCGTTCTTGACTTTTTTTTTTGTGCTTCAGATGTTGTATCCTTCTAACATTTGATTTATTCCCTGCGCCTTATCCTGTCAAACCGACACTTCTTACATCGCTTGGAGAGAGGTCCCCTACATAGGTGTATTGCCACAACATGACCATGTCATATGACACACATGAATACACACACAGATACTCAAAACTTGTTGCACATTAAGCAATCGACCTTGATCCTCGAGGGCGAAGGGGGGGTAAGTTCAGCATCAGGGTCACAGTGGCGGCGACTATCATTATCGACACTTTCGTCGCGACGCCCATCTGACACTGTTATCTCCGACCCGTTTTGCATACTCTCAGACAGGCCTCTCCATGCGTGGCAATGTGCCCACGTCGATTACTCGCTTTCAATGAGACTCACGTTCGTCAAAATGTAAGTCTTGTTGGGTTTGGTTGCGATCCCCAAATTCTTCGGCTGGCGCATGGTCAGTTGTATCGGATGTGATCCAAACGAAAGACAACCAAGTGCTTATTGTCTTCGATTCCATTAGGGCGCCAGAATAGGTGCATGGAGCACGAGATCATTTCAAACATGAACGGGGTGAGCTCTTAAAGTCTTATCCGGGACTCTAAATACGATTAGAATGCGCTCAAGGACACCGTAGAAAAAGCATCCAAAGGGTGATTGAACACCTGTGTAACGGTGCTCATTTATTGCTCACGTTATCATTTGAGCGCAACAAGATGCTTTATAATATAAAGCAAGAAATTTGGCATCGGAACGCCTTACACTACCTGGGTCCGCAATACCCAGTTACAGCTTGAATTTGCGGCATCTACAGCGAACGGAAATTGGCCAAATGTCAAATAGAATGCTCCGTTCCTTTTCACGGCACCAATCTAGTGGGGAATACTACTAGTCTGCAGCCGCATCAGTGGGACATTCGATCAGAATTTGGACCCTCTACCAACGTCCCAGGGCTCTCACATTATATCACAGCCAACTTTCGATGCCGCAAGTACTAGCCTAGGGCCAAGTCTCAGAGAATAGAATAGCGACCACCTACCGAAGTTGAAACACCCAACGCATCATCTTCACCATGGCATCCGTCTTCCACCTGAATTCGAATCACCCTGTTAATCAATTTGCGTTGCCTGTACTACGCTCAACATTCAGCCACAAGTAAGCCTGTTAGTACTAAGTTAGAGACATTTTGGAAAAATAGTCCCTTCCTCGTGCTTTTGTCTGCGAGGTCCGATTCCTGTACAAGATATAAAGTATAACCCTAACACCAGCTCAGCCGCACGCAGGCTGCCGTGCCCTGACACGATGTGCCAACTTCAAAATGCGAGTAGGTTGCTATTGATTGCTATTGGAGTGAGTCATGAGTCCGAGAAAATCTCAAAATGTGTGAATAGTGACTGGCTCTTCGGGTCCACTGTCATAACAAGCAACCAGGATGTGTGCTAGGCTGATCCCGAATACCAGGCTATCGAAAGCTGGGACGGTGACGAGAAAAGCTCTTTTCAAGCGGTTCTCATCGTCGACATCGACATCCCCGACAACGACCATCACAGTTAAGGCGACTCCTTCCAAGGATCATCTGCACTGCTCCCTACCCCAGGACATTCTCCCAAAAGGCTACCTGCTTACTGGCATACACGCAGGTGTCAAAAAAATCCGACCAGGTGCACCACCGCCTCTCGACCTTGCAGTCGTCTTGTCCACCTCGTCTCGCCCCACCTCCGCGGCAGCATGCTTCACCCTCAACACTTTCCGTGCTGCACCCGTCGTCGTCTCCCGTGACGTCCTCCTCCAAAGCGGCGGCCGTGCGCGTGCCATTGTCGTGAACAGCGGCTGCGCAAACGCTGTGACAGGGAAGCAGGGCACAGAGGATGCATGGTCCATGGTCCGAGCTGGCGACGCACTTCTTCGCTCGCATGGGGTCTCCTCTGACGGAACGAATGAGACCCTTGTCATGTCTACAGGCGTTATTGGTGTGAACCTGCCCATCTCAAAGATCCTTACCGCCATCCAAGCCCAATCTTCCCCATCCTCGCCCTCATACGCCCTCTCATCCACTCCGTCCGCCTACGACGCCGCAGCGCGTGCGTTCATGACAACGGACACGTTCCCAAAACTCCGTGCTAGGTCATTCACACTCAAGGGTGATACGTACCGTATGGCTGGTATGGACAAGGGCGCAGGAATGATCCATCCGCGCATGGCAGGACCAGATGCCGTGGGAGGGTTACATGCCACGCTGCTCGGTCTCATTCTCACAGACGCACCTGTTTCTCCGCGCAGCTTGCAGAGTGCACTGACGTATGCTGTCGATCGCAGCTTCAACTCTATCTCTATCGATGGCGACATGTCGACGAATGACACGATCATTGCCCTTGCTAACGGTGCCGGCGCAGGAGTGGAGCGGAGCACCACGATCGAGGATATTGACGAGGAGACAGATCCGGATGCATATTGCGTTTTCAGGGACGAGCTGACCGATTTCGCGATTGACCTGGCGAAGCTTGTTGTGCGGGACGGAGAAGGAGCGACCAAGTTTGTCGAGGTGTGCGTCGAGGTATGTGCTCTGATCATACATGGAACATACACCAACGCTAATCGTAACAACAGAACGCAGCATCGTACACCGACGCACACCGCGTCGCATCCACCATCTCCACGTCAGCACTCGTCAAAACCGCCCTATACGGCGAAGACGCCAAGTAAGAGTTTCATCACATTAACCGCTCACAATACACTACTGATGGACGGGCTTTCTAATACATTAGCTGGGGCCGCATCCTTTCATCCACAGGCTCGACACCCCTAAGCACTCCGCTCGACCCCACCTCTGTGAGCGTCTCCTTCGTCCCACCCGCGTCCTCTGCAAACCCTTCTCCACTCCCTGTGCTTGTGCACGGCGAGCCCGCCGGTGCAGACGAGGAACGTGCGTCCGAGATACTGGGAGGAGACGAATTTGCGATTGTTGTGGATCTCGGTGGGCAGGGTGTTGGTGGGAAGGAATTGGCGAAGTACTGGACGTGTGACTTCAGCTATGTGGGTGTTTCCTCTTGATTGCACAGTTTGGTGGTGTGCTCATACTTGGCGTGCAGGAATATGTGAGGATTAACGGGGACTATCGGACTTGAGTGGATGAGGAACTAGGTAACGAATAACATCAGCAAGGATATAGATGCGATCAGAAACAGAAACTGGATTTAGTTTGATGTGGATGATGAATTCCAGTCGAGGGACCTGCCAAGTTATGACACTTGATGGTGCTGAGTGAGATGCTCTTGCAGATCCGGGCAAGTGCCCTTCCTCAACAGGCGATAACTGCAACCCTGACTTCGCGCGTCGTTTGCCTCCGCTGAGGCAGGAAGTCGTGTAACGCTCGCTTCCTGCATATGTCCAACAGGCCCCTGATGTGACTTCTGTGCCTTGGTAGCCTAGACCTTCTGAACAAGGTTAATGGAAGCAACTGATACGACGTACAAGAAGTTCAAGGTCCACCAGCAATGCGCCCTATTTGAGGAGGATCGTGTGTAATTACGATCTCCGGCTGTGAGTTGATCAGCGAAGCCGAATACTCTCATCTTCGAGGATAAATAACGACCTACTTGGGGCCGGTCACTGGAATCAACACATTGCAAACCCCATATCCATCATGTCCGACACGCCTGGTCTTCCTTCTAATGCGGTCATTTGCTCTGTGGTTAGCGATCAATTCGTCGGCACAACTGCTGTCACCGACGACGGTATCGCTACCAGGGTGCCTCCCGGAACCAGGCTGATTGTTGTCAACCCCATGATTAGAGTTCCTCCACCTCAAGTACGGGTCTCAATCGATGTTATGTCCACTGTCATGTGGAATTTACCTTGATTTTATGAACAGTTTACCCTCCAAAGAGTTGATGGAACACAGTCCGTCTATGAAATTCGTGCTGGAAATGAGTACGTCCGGGATGGCGAGCCTGAATACGTCCGTGGGCTGGTCTTCGCTTTCGCCAACCCACCTGCTCAGAAGTTCGTCTTTACCTATGTGGAAAAACATGCTGCCTACACGTAAGCCTTCAACTTCCATGTCCAACCTGATAAAGAAGCTGAAATGCATGACGAAAACCCACTGCTGTAGTATTGTGAAACTTGGCACCAATGACGCACTCACTGACCCGTACAGTGAAGAAGTAGCGGATGCTGAGCGTTCTGTACGACTTTTCATTGTTATTGTCCAGATTTGAATCGGTTCTGATCCAGCACGTTTCAGATCCGCCTCCAACCCCTCAAGCCTGAGGATGAACTCGGCAACTCAGGGTATCACCCTGGGCAGTTGTTCACGGTGAGGGATGCGGATGACGAGCCTCAGAAGCTGACAGGTTAAGAGATACCAGTTGGGTGTTTGGTAAAGGGGACGTCACATGTATACAGTAGAACTTCTCATAATGCATGGCGTCGGGCGGTCCGAATCCTTGATGCACTAAGAGGGTCATGCACTGAGGGGGAAGTGTGACAGCTGAATAATCATGTGACTACTGTGACAACCCCTATAATATCTCTGAACCACCCTCCCAATGTTGCTTGCTTCAATTGTGCCA